>Ga0268299_1000220_pt1 | contig 221069 bp, 209 predicted proteins | sample NOBtaG_FD_193484 | JGI IMG/M metagenome (GOLD analysis project Ga0268299, IMG submission 193484) | Activated sludge microbial communities from bioreactor in Nijmegen, Gelderland, Netherland - NOB reactor | ecosystem: Engineered > Bioreactor > Aerobic > Activated sludge | place: Netherlands... | reverse complement strand
GCCGCCGAGGCCAATGGAAGTTCTACCTATAGTCGAAACTCTCGCCGTCCCCCGTCGCCAAAAATCAGATCCCATCACCTATCGGCAAGACTCGTCGAAACAGGTCATTCTTCGAGGTGCCCACTAGTGTGAGGTTGCCCAAGGCTTGATGCTTCGTTGTGTTTGGCGACGCCGGACATCTTCCGGCCACGTGCTCTTAATGTACGCCAACGCCGCCGCGATTTCTTCGTCGGTGAGCTGCGATCCGAAAGCCGGCATGTCGGTTTCGTAATTAACTGGGTAGGCAGCAGGACCCTTCTTCACTATCGCAAAAAGAGCCTTGTCGGGATGCCGTGGGCTCAATCCCGCTGCATTGAGCGGAGGTGCTGGCAGCCGGCCGTTCGGCAATCGTGTTTCCCAATTCGGTTGGCCTTGAAGCGATACGCCATGGCAAGCGGCACAGGCTTTGCCATAGATTTGCCGACCTGCTTGGACGATCGCAGCATCGTTGGGATCCATGCGCGGCGGCGTCAGCTGATCCATCGCAACGTGAAAGAGGCCTGCCACCCCGATAAGAAGTGCGCCGGCAAGAAGCCAAACAACCAAGCGACGTCGTTGTGACGATGTCGAAGGGCGCCACCATCCTTTTAAGCGACGCTGTTGCCACATCATTGAAGGATTGGGTTAGAGGCGGACTCGGTCGACGAATCTACCAGTTGGCTCTGGTGCTAACCATCGCCGCAGTAGCATCGAATTCCTTACCTTGCCGCAGGTGTAAATCAGCGTTTGTGCCGGGATTTCGGAGTTGCCGGCCATGTCGGCACTCTGGACGATACAGTCGAGGATCGCGTCAGCGATGATGGCCTCCCAGATGGAAGCTTCCGATACAATTTACTCGGTCAATTGGTCGATCGAAGGAGCATCGACGGGCAGCGCGAGTGATTGTTCGCCCATCGCTTGTATTGCAACAAATCAATGCGCGTGAAATCCGCCCGCTAACGCCTCACAGCTACATATTGCCTTAGCAATGCAGGGAACTGCGAGTGCGTCGCACATGCCCCTGCTTTTGAGATGTCCCACTGCAATTCGGGACGCACGTATGGCAGTGGCAGCAAGGGGCACGTGCGATGGAACTGGTGGATTTCCGCTATCTATCTGTCGTGGCTGAGGCCGGCAGCCTTTCCAATGCTGCACAGTCCCTCGGCGTAAAACCCTCCACGATCAGCAGGCGAATCGCGCGCCTGGAGGACGAACTTGGCGTTACCATTTTCGAGCGAGGATCATTCGGCACCCGGCTCACGACAGCCGGACGTGATCTATTGGCTCGGGTAAGACGAGCTCTCGACGCTGCAGACGCCGTGAAGCGCGCTGGCAAGAGCAGCGGCGTAGCGAAGACAGGGCATGTCCGGCTGGGCGTGCGAATGCCACCGATCGGTGAGCCATTGCAGCCTCTCTTATCGGCGTGGCGTAGCAAGCATCCCGCAGTCGGGCTTACACTTCATGAGTTGAACGACAACGAAATTCACGCGGCGTTGGCGGAGCGGTCTTTGGATGCCGCTTTCGTAACAACTCATTCGCCGAGGCGCGGTGCGAGCACTGTCCCGATTTATCGGGAGCCTATCGTTGCGGCCCTGCCGCGTGACCACCAGCTCGCTTCGTACGATTTTCTGATGTGGGATCTATTGCGTGATCAGACTCTTCTCACCCAAGGTTGGGAAGGTAGTCACTTGGCTCGCGAGTTCTATGCTTCCTTGTTAGGCAATGGCGTAAGTTTCTCCTCCCACGCGGCAAGCAAGCAATCGGTGATGGCTCTTGTAGGCGCTGGGTTTGGCATAACGCTCGCGGGGCAGAGTCAGGCGGAGGTCGTGTTTCCAGGGGTGGTCTACAAGCCAATTCGCGAAGACGATGCCTGGCTGCAGGTCGAGCTGGCCTGGCTGCCCCGGAGGGAAGACCCGGCGGTTGGCAGGTTCATCGCCTTCATGCGTGACGAAGCGCAGTCACGCCGTTTGCTTTGATCGCATGCGTCGGAGCTTCGCGAAAGCGCGATCGGTAGCCATGAACCGGGCGAGCATCGGCGGAATGAGCTTTGCTGGCTCAACGGCTTTGCCTCCACCTTGAGCGAGCGCTTCCGCATAGACAGCCAGATCGCGGTGAATCGCAGCTGGCAACTCGATGGTAAGCCTTACCGGCTTGTCATCCTCAATCGCGCTCAGCTTCAGTTTCGACATGAGATCTCCTCAACCGGGGTATGGCTCGAGCACAAGATCGCGGGTGGCCAGAACGCGGACGGGGAATCCTGGGCGGATGGTGATGGTGGGTTGCACGTTGAGGGACCGGCCGACGATACGTTGACCGATCTGGTTAACGCTATCTGCCCCGCCACGCCGAATGGCTCGAATCAGATCATCCTCGGTACCGCTTGTGCCGACTTCCGAACCAATGCTCAGGAGCGTTGAGAGGATCGCCGCCTTGAAGAGCGTCCCCCAGTGATTGTCGACTTCGTCCTCGAGGCCGGCGTACCCCTCGGCGTCGGCCCCCGGCTGGCGCTCCAACACGATCGACCGCCCGTTAGGCATGATCAGACGAGTCCACACCAGGAGCGCCCTCGTCTGTCCGAACGCGATTTGTGCGTCGTATTGGCCGACCAGGCGGGCGCCTTGCGGGATCAGGCGAGTCTTTCCGGTGGGACTGTCGTAGACATCTTCGGTCACCTGCGCCGTCACCTGGCCGGGCAGGTCCGAGCGCAAGCCGGTAAGCAGCGCCGCCGGAATGACAGCGCCAGCCTGGAGAACATATGGACTGGCCGGCGCTTCGATACGGTCGCCACTGACCGTGCGGCGATCGACGTTGCCATTGAGAAACGCGAGCTTTCGATCCTGGGAGGCGAGATTGCCAGTCGGACCATCAGGTGGGCCGGCAACATTTGCCGAAACTGGTGTAGCAGCAGAGCCCTGTCGGACGTTCGTCGTGGCGAAGAGACGGCTCAGCCGTGCCGCCTCCCGTTCCTGAGCGATCCGTTGCTTCTCGGGATCAGGCGGTGTGGCGCCGCTCGCCGCCCCCGCATTGAGGATTGGCCGGCCCAGATCGCCGGGAAGCGGCGGGCCAAGCGGAGGAACGTTCTTCTGAAGGCCGGCATAATCGCGGGGCAGATTGGAGAGGCCATCCGGCGTCGTGCGATTGTCGGTCCCGTAGAGTTCCGTCCTGTCGATCTTCAATCCGGGTCGCAACGCGAGGAATAGCGCGGCGGCGATCGCGACCGCTAGGATGAATGAAAGGACAACTATCACCTTGCGCGAAAGACGCGTGACGGGCGCCCGGCCCGGCCGAAGCCGCATCTGCAGCCGCGCCTCATCGCGCCCAGATGCAGGGGAATCGCTCGGGACGTCGGTCATGATTGCGGCCTTCCATCGGTACGGACGATGCGGACCTTCTTCTGGGTCTCGCCGCCCAGCCGAAGCTCCGCTGCCGCAAACAGGCGGTCGACGACCATGTGATTGCCCTGAATGCGGTAGTTGACGAGCTCGGCGCCGCCCGCCGGGCCGATAACCCACAGCGGCGGCATTTCGCCCTGGCCGATGCCGCTGGGAAACGCAATGAACACCTGCCGGCCGTCGTCGAAGGCGCGCAGCGGACGCCAGGGGGGCGTGTCGCCTTCGATCTTGTAGCGGAAGTTGAGCGCGTTGATGTCCACGCCGCTCGCCACCGCCGTACCGGCCACTGCAGCGGCGTTCTGCCGGCGCAGGGCGATGAGCTGGTCCTGTGCGTAGGCCCACGAGACCGACGCCATGTAGGTCTTCTCGGTGGAGCGGAGCTCGACATGATAGGTCCGCTTGTCAGTGTTGATGACAAGGTTGGTGACCAGGTCCGGTCGCGTCGGCTTGACGAGAACATGGACGCGCTTGGTCGACCCGGTGCCGCTCTCGGTATCTCCTATCACCCAGCGCACGGTATCGCCGGCGGCGACCGGACCGGAGCCCACCAGCTGCTCCCCAGGCGCCAGCGCGATGTCGGTGACCTGACCAGGCGCCGCATACACCTGATACAGCGCGCCATCGGAGTAGGGATAGACTTGCATGGCGTTGATATAGCCTGCGCGCGTAGGCTGCACGCGCGCCGCACCATTGGCTTCCTCCACCCGAGCCTGCGGATTGGCTGGATCGGTGGCAGCCTTCGGCCCTGGAAGTGGCTTCAGCTGGCCCGGCAAAGGCAAAGGCTTGGCGACCTCGACGATCTTAATAGGTTTCGGCGGATCGGGCTGGAGCACCGCTTGCCGTGGCGTGTCGTCGTACTTGATTTCCGGTGGCTTCCAAGTGCTCGAGCACGCGCCGAGCGAGACAGAGGCAAGAAACGGGACGGTAAGGAAGGCAATACGCATCAGCCGAGCTCCTTGGACCAGTTGAAGGCATGGACGTAGATGCCGAGCGGGTTCTTGCGCAGCCGCTCGGCGTTTGTCGGCGGCTGCACGACGATGGTGAGGATGGCGCTCCAGCGCTCGGTCGCGGCGAGCGCGTTGTCGACATAATGGCGCTCGGTCCAAGCCACACGAAAACTGTTGTCGGAGGCGCGCACGACGCTTGCCACCTCGACCGAGATCTGGATCTTGCCAACCTTGCTGAAAGGATCGCTGGCGCGGGCGTAATCGTTCAGTGCCTGGGCGCCGCGGTCGGTCGCGAACTGGTAGGCCTCCAGCCAGTCGTGGCGCAGCACTACAGGATCAGCCGGGATGCGGCGCACCTGCTCGATGAAGCGCGCGAGATGCCAGGCGATCTGCGGGTCAGTCGGACGATAATCCGCCACCGCTGGCGCGACCGCCTGGGCTTGCCCAACCTTGTCGATCTGAACGATCCAGGGTGTGACCGTGCCACGGGCCGACTGCCACACCAGGCTAGCCGCCAGGCCAGCGCTCATCAGGAGCGCGGCAAAAAAAGCGAGGCGCCAGTTCCTGGCTTGCACCCGCGCCGATCCGATGCGCTCGTCCCAGAGCTGACCGGCACGCTGATACGGTGTCTCTGGCTCGGGCGCCATGCCGTAGCGCACAGTCGGTCGTCGGAACATCATCATGATCCTTCGGAGAGGTCGACGGAGGAACCGCCGCTCGGGTGATCGCCGGAGCGCACGGCGTGATGAGCCGCGGAGGCGCCACGGTGCATGGTTTGGTGGCGCCTCATGCGCGTTGCCCACGCGGGAAGGCCGGCTGGCGGGCTGGCGCCGGACGCACCCGATCGTACCGAAGAAGCGCCGGACATAACGCCCCGCGCGCCGGCCTCGTAGCGCTCTCCCAAGCCCGTCGCCGCACGGCGCAGCGGGCTCGCCGCGGCAACCCCGGCCGCTCCAGCGACACCTCTGACACCGCCGGCACGAAACGCGGCGGTGGCCCCACCCGCGCCGACGGCCCCTGCGCCGACCACACCGCCAATCGCGCGGCTGGCAGCGCCGATGGCCCCAGTGGTCGCCGCACCTGCTGCCACCATGCCACCGCCAGCGGCGAGGCCCGTGCCAATCGCCGCGCCGGCACCGAGCTGCGGGCCGCCAGCGATCAAGCCATTGGCGATGCCGGCGCCGAAGATCGAGAGGCCGAGGAGTGCCAAGGCAGCCAGAATCAGGGTAAGCGCGTCATCGATAGTGGGCGGATTGTTGAAGCCGCTGGTGAACTGGCCGAAAATTGTCGAGCCGATGCCCACGATCACGGCGAGAACGAGCACCTTCACGCCGCTGGAGAACACGTTGCCTAAAACCTTCTCGGCGAGGAAGGCTGTGCGGCTGAAGAGGCCGAAAGGGACCAGGACGAAGCCAGCGAGCGTGGTCAGCTTGAACTCGATCAGGCTGACGAAGAGCTGGATCGCCATGATGAAGAAGCTGATGACGACGATCAGCCAGGCGATCAGCAGGATGACGATCTGGATGAAGTTGTCGAAGAAGCTGACAAAGCCCATCAATCCGGAAATGGAATCGAGAATCGGCTTGCCCGCGTCGATGCCGACCTGAGCCAGCCGCCCAGGTTGAAGGAGCTGGGCGGCGCTGATTGTGTTGCCGCCGGCCAAGAGGCCGAGGCCGGCGAAGGAGTTGTAGATGATCGAGGCGAGATTGTTGTAGTTGCCGAGGATAAAGGCGAAGACGCCGACATAGAGGGTCTTCCTGATCAGGCGGGCGAGGATCTCTTCATCCGGCGAGAACGCCCAGAACAGCGCGGCCAAGGTGACGTCGATCACGATCAGAACGCCAGCCAGCCACTGGACGTCGCCCTGGATCAGGCCGAATCCTGAATCGATATACTGGGTGAAGATGCCCAGGAAGCGATCAATGACGCCTGTGCCGCCCAATGTTCTGCCCGCTGTGCTTTTCGTTAGTGGAACATGCGGGCGGTCTGCGGCTGGTAGCCCGACCCGTAATCGAGAAAGCGCTGCAACTGCTCGCGGGCCTGGGCCTGGCTTGCAACGGCGCGGGCGCTTTCCAGGCTCTGGGCCCGCGCGAGCGACGCCATCACGGCGGTGAGATCGGCGAGCTGATTGGTCTGCAGGGCAACGAGCTGATTGCCGGACTGCGCGGCCTGCAGCGCGCCCGTTGCTGCCTGGCTGGACGATATCAGGGCGTCGATCTCCGCCCGCGTGCGCTCGAGATTGCCGACGACGCCGGCCTGCACGCGCATGGCGTCCTGGAAACCGGCCAGCGAGTTCTGCCAGCGCGTCCGGGCGTCCGCGAGCAGCTGGGGTGAGGAGCTCGAGGAGCCGTAGCTCTGGGGATAGCTCTGACTAAATGCCTGATCGATGGCGCTAACATCGTATGCGATGCGCTGCGCCTGGCTGAGCAGCTGCCGGGTCTGCCCGATCGACTGCTGAAGCTGCGCCAATGACGAATACGGCAGGCTGGCGAGATTGCGGGCCTGGTTGAGGAGGAACATCGCCTCGTTCTGCAGGCTCTGAATCCCGTTGTTGACTTGCTGCAACGTGCGCGCCGCCGTGAGCACGTTTTGGCTAAAGTTGCTGGGATCGAAGACGGTCATCTGTGCATGCGCCGGAACGCTGGTTGCGAGCACGGCCGTGATAGAGACGGTGGCGAGCAGGGTGCGAAGGTGGTCAGTGGTCATCGGTAGTCTCCTCGGGGGTGGTTAGCAGGGTTGCCGCCCAGTCCAGGCCCTTGCGGCGAAGCCAGGCAGCGGCGAAGCCAGCGGCGCCGTGCTCGGCGAGCGTTTCCGCAATGGCGGCCTGATCGGTCTTTGATGATGCGGCGGTGAAGGCCAGCGCCACTTCCGAGAGACCAAGCTCGAACAGCCGGTTGCCGCGGCGCGACTGGCAGTAGTAGTCGCGCTTGGGCGTCGCTCGGCTCAGGATCTCGATCTGCCGGTCGTTCAGCCCGAAACGCCGGTAGATCGCAGCGATCTGCGGCTCCAGCGCCCGCTCATTGGGGAGGAACAGCCGGGTCGGGCAGCTCTCGATGATGGCAGGCGCGATGGCGCTGCCGTCGATGTCAGCCAGCGACTGCGTGGCGAAGAGGACGGAAGCGTTCTTCTTGCGCAGCGTCTTCAGCCATTCGCGCAGCTGACCGGAAAAGCCGTGATCGTCGAGGGCAAGCCAGCCTTCGTCGACGATGACCAAAGTGGGACGGCCGTCGAACCGGTCTTCTATGCGGTGGAACAGGTAGGAAAGGACGGCGGGAGCGGCGCCACTGCCGATCAGCCCCTCGGTCTCGAACGCCTGAACCTCGGCGTTGCCCAAATGCTCGGTCTCGGCGTCGAGCAATCGGCCCCATGGTCCGCCGACGGTGTAGGACTGCAGGGCTTGCTTCAGCGCGCTGGACTGCAGGAGCACGGAAAGACCGGTGAGCGTTCGCTCCGAAACGGGAGCTGAGGCAAGCGATGTCAGGGCGGACCACAAGTGCTCCTTGAGATCAGGCGTAACGGTGATGGATTCGCGGGCGAGCAGTGTCGCGAGCCACTCGGCAGCCCAGGCGCGTTCGCCGCCATCGTCAATGCGAGCCAGGGGCTGCAAGGCGACTGGCTCGCTCGCCTCGCCCGCGAGCACGCCGCCGAGGTCATGCCAGTCGCCACCCATGGCGAGAGCGGCGGCGCGTATCGATCCGCCGAAATCGAAGGCGAACACCTGGGCATCCGGATAGCGCCGGAATTGCAGGGCCATCAGCGCCAGCAGCACGCTCTTGCCGGCGCCGGTAGGGCCCACCACCAGGGCATGACCGACATCGCCGACATGAAGGGAGAAGCGGAACGGCGTCGCCCCTTCGGTGCGGGCAAAGAACAGTGGCGGGCCATCGAGATGCTCGTCCCGTTCCGGTCCGGCCCAGACCGCCGAGAAGGGCATCATATGGGCCAAGTTGAGCGTTGTGATCGGCGGTTGACGAACATTGGCGTAGACGTGACCCGGGAGGCTTCCCAGCCAAGCTTCGATCGCATTGAGGGTCTCGCGCATGCACGTGAAGTCGCGGCCCTGGATCGTCTTCTCCACGAGGGCCAATCTTTCCTGCGCGACGGCGGGATCGTCATCCCAGACCGTCACCGTGGCGGTGACGTAGGCTTGGCCCACGACATCGGAGCCCAACTCCTGCAGCGCCAGATCGGCGTCGAGCGCCTTGTTGGCGGCATCCGAATCCAGCAGGACGGACGCCTCGTTCGTCATCACCTCCTTGAGGATCGCCATGATCGACTTGCGCTTGGCGAACCACTGGCGTCGGATGCGCCCCAGCACCCTGGCGGCGTCGGTCTTGTCCATGCAGATCGCCCGCGTGCACCAGCGATATGTAAAGGCCAGCCGGTTGAGCTCATCAAGCAGGCCGGGCCAGGTCTGCGTCGGGAAGCCCATGATGGTGAGCGTGCGGAGATGCGCGTCGCCCAGCCGCGGCTCGAGACCGCCTGTCAGTTCCTGGTCGACCAGGATGGCGTCGAGATGCATCGGCGTCTCGGGCACCCGGACGCGCTGACGCCGGGTCGAGATACAGGAATGCAGATAGGTGAGGGTCTCGCCGTCGTCGAGCCAGCCGGCCTCGGGCATGAAGTCCTCGATCAGGGCCAGCACCCGATCCGTGCGGTCTAGAAACGCCGACATCGTGTTGCGCCAATCGGCATCGGCTCGAGACCGGCCTTCATAGAGCCAAGCCTCGGCCCGTGCCGCATCGTCGGCCGGCGGCAGCCAGACGAGCGTCAGGAAATAGCGGCTCTCGAAGTGAGCGCCCTCCTCCTCAAACTGCGCTCGCCGCTCGGCGTCGACCAGGCCAGAGGCGGGATCAGGAAAGGCACTCTCGGGGTAGCGATTGGCCGGCTCTCGCTGCGCCTCGACGAAGATCGCCCAGCCTGATCCCAGCCGCCGCAGCGCGTTGTTGAGCCGTGACGTGATGGCCACGAGCTCCGACGCCGTCGCGGAATCGAGATCGGGACCACGGAAACGGGCGGTACGCTGGAACGAACCGTCCTTGTTGAGGATGACGCCGCGCTCGACCAGTGCTGCCCACGGCAGAAAGTCAGCGAGGCTCTGGGAGCGGCGGCGGTACTCGGCGAGGTTCATCATGGCGCGGCCTCATACGCCAAGATGAGCGGGATAGCGCAGATGCCGCCGCACAACATCGATGAAGGCCGGATCGCGCCGCGTCGCCCACACCGCCGCCAAATGGCTGACCAGCCAGATCGCCGCGCCGGCGAGCCAGAGGCGCAGGCCGAGGCCGACGGCTGCGGCCAGGGTGCCATTGACGATTACGACCGCGCGCGGCGCGCCGGCCAGCAGCAGCGGCTCGGTCAGCGCGCGATGGACCGGTGCGTAGAAGCCGGAAATGGGTTCGCCCGGGTCCATCAAACGAGCACTCCGCCGCCGAACGAGAAGAACGACAGGAAGAAGCTCGACGCGGCAAAGGCGATGGAAAGGCCGAAGACGATCTGGATCAGGCGGCGGAAGCCGCCGGAGGCCTCGCCGAAGGCCAGCGAGAGGCCAGTCAGGATGATGACGATGACGGAGATGACCTTGGCGACCGGCCCCTGGATCGATTCCAGGATCTGGTTGAGGGGCTGCTCCCACGGCATGTTCGATCCGGCGGCATGCGCCGGCGCCGTGAGGAACGCATAGACCACAAACGATGAGAGTGCGGCGAGGGGGCGCCGGACGTGCAGCATTATTGTTCTCCTGCGGGTACGAGGACGTAAGCGCCGTTGGGTCCAAGGCCCTTCACGGCCGCGAGTTCGGTCAACCGCCGCGCGGAACCGCGGCCGGCGAGGACGGCAATGATCTCCACGGTCTCGACGATGAGCGCGCGGGGCACGGTGACGACGGCTTCCTGGATGAGCTGCTCGAGGCGGCGCAGCGCTCCTAGGGCGGACCCGGCATGCAAGGTGCCGACTCCACCAGGATGGCCGGTACCCCAGGCCTTGAGGAGGTCGAGCGCTTCGGCCCCCCGTACCTCGCCGATCGGGATGCGATCGGGCCGCAGGCGCAGTGCCGATCGCACGAGATCGGAAAGCGTCGCGGCGCCGTCCTTGGTGCGCAGCGCCACGAGGTTCTGCGCGGCGCATTGCAGCTCGCGGGTGTCCTCGATGAGCACGACCCGGTCGCCGGTCTTCGCAACCTCCGCCAGGAGGGCGTTGACCAGTGTCGTCTTCCCGGTCGAGGTGCCGCCGGCAACAAGGATGTTCCTACGATCACGAACGGCGTTGCGCAGCAAGTTCGCCTCTCCCCACGACATGATCCCGGCTCGGGCATAGTGGTCGAGGGAGAACACGGCGATTGCCGGCCGGCGGATGGCGAAACAGGGTGCTGCCACCACGGGCGGCACGAGCCCTTCGAACCGCTCGCCGCTTTCCGGCAGCTCGGCCGACACGCGCGGCATGCCGGGATGGACCTCGACGCCGACATGATGCGCAACAAGGCGAACGATGCGCTCGGCGTCGGCCGGCGCGATCCGGTGGCCGGTATCCTCGAGGCCGCCGGTGAGGCGGTCGATCCAGAGCCGGCCGTCGGGATTGAGCATGATCTCGACGACGCCTGGATCTTCCAGATGCGTCGCAATCAGAGGGCCGAGCGCAGTGCGCAGCATGCGCGTGCCCCGGGCGATGGCTTCTGACCGAAAGGAGGAGATCGTCGTCACATCGCGCTCCTGACGCCTCAAGGTCGAGGCGCAGGCGCTGCTTAGAGAGCTGACTGGCAGGCGCGCAATGGTGGCGAGAGCTCGATAGGGCTGCCGGATAGAAAAACAAGCAAACGGGTCGATCATACGAGGCGTCTGGCACCGGCGTGCTGTCCGCTTCCGCTGAAGTGTCCCTCACGACTTTCATCGGCAAGCGGTGCGGCCACGTGCGAGCCGCCGGTCCAAGGCTTCGACGACCCTTCACATAGCTCCCCGCCTTAGTCTGGACGGCGACAGCGGCCTGCGCCCTGTCGGGGCAGACCTCTAACCGTAGCAGTGCGTCATCGAAGCTTCGGTGATCGCTGACTCCCGATTTGATCGCTCAAGGCGCAACTGCTCATGGCAGGTCACCAGCGCCGACCTCGGCGACAATTCCGCCGTCGGTCAATCAAATCCAGTCAACTTTATCGGTCTTCTACAGGCGAGTCGCCTTCACCTGACGCAATTGTGCCAGCAACATCTTCGGGAATTTCTCGCAGGAAACTCTGGCCTTTCTGAAGTCGTTTGCCGAGCGTCTCGACGAAGCCTTCGAATCGCTCGCGGCCCTTGATCTGGGCGGCGGCCTGTCCATCGCTTGGTAACGGCGGCGTAATCGTCAACCAGAAGCGCACAAACAACGCCAGCGTTTCCGCCGTGACGCCGAGGTCCCGCTCGATGCGCTGTGACTGCCGGGAAAGCCGGTCCATCCGGCGGGTGAAGGCGGCTTCGCGGCGATCGGCGGCGTCGGGCGACAGGAATGAGGCCACAGCGGCCTCTACGATAGCCGATCGCGGGATCTTCTTGCGTTCCGAAAGTTCGTTGATCCGACTGATCATCTCGACGGGCAAGGTGAGGTTCAGGCGGTCTCGCATTCCCACCTCCTAGAGTTCCATGCCGTCGTTGGGATCGAGCGTGACCTGGCGCGCGAGCCCACGCATCTGCCGGCGCAACGCCTGACGCTGGCTGGCGACATCTTCCGGCTGGTCATCGAGCATCATGGCGAACTCCTCCGCGGGCTTCTGGTCGGTCGTCTCCTTCGCGATGGCGACATGGTCGGGAAGCTCAGGTTCGCGCCGCAAGCCGCTGTTGGCCTGATCGCTCTCCGCCGTCTCCATCTCGGCCAGCAGTACCGCGTCCGGCTTCTGCGGTGTCAGCGCTGACCAGCCGTCCGCGCGAGATGTCCGCCCCGACTTCTGCGGATCAGGCGGCGGCAACACGCGTTCCTTGAACTGGGCATCCTCGTAGTAACGCGCCTTCCTCGCCCGAATCGGCCGTGCACCTGCGACCATGACGATCTCATCCGTGGGCGGAAGCTGCATCACCTCGCCAGGGGTAAGCAGCGGGCGGGCGGTCTCAGAGCGTGACACCATAAGATGGCCGAGCCAGGGGGAAAGTCGGTGCCCGGCATAGTTCTTCATCGCCTTCATCTCGGTCGCCGTGCCGAGCGCATCGCTCACCCGCTTTGCCGTCCTTTCGTCGTTGGTCGCGAAGCTTACCCGGACATGACAGTTGTCGAGGATCGAGTTGTTCGCCCCATAGGCTTTCTCGATCTGGTTCAGCGACTGCGCGATCAGGAAACTCTTGATGCCGTAGCCCGCCATGAAAGCGAGCGCGGACTCGAAGAAGTCGAGACGGCCAAGTGCCGGGAACTCGTCGAGCATCATCAGCAAGCGATGCTTGCGTTCCTTCGTATGCAGATCCTCGGTCAGGCGGCGGCCGATCTGGTTCAGCACCAGCCGGATGAGTGGCTTGGTTCGGGAGATGTCGGAAGGCGGCACCACCAGGTAGAGCGTCGCTGGCCTCGGATTAGCGATCAGGTCGGCAATGCGCCAGTCGCACCGCCGCGTCACCTGGGCGACAACGGGATCGCGATAGAGGCCAAGGAACGACATCGCGGTCGAGAGCACGCCGGAACGCTCGTTGTCGGATTTGTTCAGCAGCTCGCGGGCAGTGGACGCAACAACGGGATGCGGTCCGGCATCGCCGAGATGCGGCGTGGTCATCATCGCCTTCAGGGTCGACTCGATCGGCCGTTTCGGATCGGAGAGGAAAGCGGCGACGCCGGCGAGCGTTTTGTGCTCCTCGGCGTAGAGGACATGCAGGATGGCGCCGACCAGCAGAGAGTGGCTGGTCTTTTCCCAGTGATTGCGCTTGTCGAGCGAGCCTTCCGGATCGACCAGCACATCGGCGACATTCTGGACGTCGCGGATCTCCCAATCGCCGCGACGGACCTCGAGCAGCGGATTGTAAGCTGCCGACTTCGGATTGGTCGGATCGAACAACAGGACCCGGCCGTGCTTCGCCCGGAAGCCGGCCGTGAGCAGCCAATTCTCACCCTTGATGTCGTGGACGATGGCCGACCCCGGCCAGGTCAGAAGCGACGGCACGACCAGGCCGACGCCCTTGCCCGAGCGTGTCGGAGCGAAACACAGCACGTGCTCGGGCCCGTCGTGGCGGAGGTAGTCACGCCCCAGCTTGCCGAGCACCACGCCATCCGGGACGAGCAAACCAGCCGCCCTCACCTCCCTCTTCTCGGCCCAGCGCGCCGAGCCGTAGGTCTCGGCGTTCTTCGCTTCCCGCGCCCGCCATACCGACATCCCAATGGCGACCGCCATCGAGATGACGCCGCCGGACGCGGCGATATAGGCGCCCTCGTTGAAAATCTCTGGCGCATAGGCGTCGTAAGAGAACCACCAGCCGAAGAAGGCCGGCGGCAGATAGACCGGCATTCCAACGAGCTTGAACCACGGTGCCCCGAGTTGCGCCTGAAAGCCGAGTTGCCAGGCAACATACTGCGTCGCCGCCCAGGTCGTGATCAGTACGACCAGGAAGACGATGATGATCTGGCCCCACAGGATTTTGGTCGCGGACATGGCAAGAATCCTTTGTTCGTGGCTAAAGGCCAAGGTCGCGCTTGCGCCCCAGGCTCCACTCGATGCCGCCGCCGGCCCCGGCAACGCCCGCGACGTGCTGGCCGAGCTTCCGCTCGATCTCGCGCGACCAGGGCACCAGCTGGAAGCCAAGCCCGTTGTCGATCATGGCGAAACGGCCTGAGGAGAGCGTCAGGCGTTGGCGATAGACGCCCGCGACATGCTCGCCCGCCGCGGCCTTCACATGCGGCAGCCCAGTCTCGGCCGACAGCTTTTCGCCCACGGCGTCCAGCTCGCGGCGTCGCAGCGTGTTGAGCAGATCGCGCTGCAGGATGATGCGCTGACCCTGGCGGCGGGCGAGCCCTTTGTCAGCGTGATGTTCGGCGCGGGCCTGCATGGCATCGCGCGTCTCGCGGCCGAACCCGCCCATGGAGAGCGGCATCGGTTCGCGCTCAACTAGACGATAGTCGAGCCAGGTGGCGCCCGGCGCGGTGATCTGGGCGCGGAGATCGAGGTCGGAACGGTTGGCGAGCACGAGGGTCGGCCGCTTGTCCTCTGGCCCGCCGAAGCGCCGAACCTCGACGACGCCACCGACAGGCGGCGCATGCGCGAAGGCTTCGACGCCACGAAAGCGAACGTGATGGGCGCGGCCGTCCGTGCCGTCGATCACGGCATAGGCTTCGCCGGTCAACTCATCATGGAGGCCCTTGTCGACCAGCCTGCCGATGATCGGCGAACCGGCTCCGGCGTCGATGACATAGTCGGCAATGCCACGATCCTGGCCTCGCTCGGTGAAGGCCCGGTGCATGGTCTTGATGATGTCGCCGCGCATGCCGAGGTCGCGCAGATTGCGCTCTGCCTCCAACCCCACCATCCACTCCCCAGGACCGGCCGAGGTGGCGAGGCCCATCTTCTCCAGATGCTGAAGGCGGCCGATCATCAGGCGACGGATCTCGGGATCGGCTGGACCGCGTGTCTCGGGGCGAAGATCAATGGAACCGACGTCGTCGGCATTGCCGCGAATCTCGAGATCGAGGCGGGTCCACCGCTCCGCGGCGACTTCCTTTTCGAGGGCGTTGCGGATTTCGTGTTCGGGCTTGGGGCCAAGCTCGATCGACACCAGATCCTCGGCGCGCGAGCGCAGGCCCCGGCTGATGTAATCGCGCGAGATCACCAGATCGGCGCCGGCATCATCCACGCCGCGTATGAGAAGATGGACATGAGGGTTGTCGGTGTTCCAGTGATCGACGGCAACCCAGTCCAGCCGCGTGCCGAGATCGGCTTCCATCTGCTGCGCGAGATCGCGCGTGAACGCCCTGAGGTCGGTCATCTCGCCGGCATCCTCGGGCGAGACGATGAAGCGGAAATGGTGTCGGTCGTCCTTGCACCGGTCCGCAAAGGCGGAACCATCGGCGTGATCGGAGCCGGCGTCGAACATGACGCCCTTTTCTCCATCGCGGCTGACGCCCTCACGCTTGAGATAGGATAGATGCGCTGAAAGCGGCGCCGAACGGAACGATCGGCCCCGGTGGCGCACGACCCGCGCCTTCACGATGACGCGACGGGTCGAGCTGAACAGACGGCTGCGGCTGAAGCTGCCGCGGCCCCGGCCGAAGGTCGAGCGGCCATAGCCGGACGCACGTGTAGCTGACGCCGGCGCAGCAGCATGGCCCGCCTTCTTCGCGGCCCGCAGCACTTGGTTGAGGAAGCTCTTCGCCTTCGGTGCGCGCGTGGTCTTGATGCGGCCGGGACGAATGCGAAAATCGCTGTCGCGCTCGCTCATGACGCAGCACCCGTCAGCGACTCTTCAGGGGCGTGCATACGGAAGCCTTGAAATCCTTTAGGAAAACCGGGCTGCATGCCCGCGACCGACCGGCATGCACGCCAAAACGCAAGCCTCGTCAGAGGCTTACAGCGTTGCGGGCATGCGCTTTTATCTCGCCGTCCATGGGTCGGGATTCTCTGCACACCCTCACCGGCGCTCAAACGTGCGCCATAGCGCGCTACGAAACGATGCGGGCCGCTCACGGTCATGGCCGCACGGTCCGACCGGACGTCCGAGCGAATAGTCCCTCGGAGGGCGGCGCGAGCGCTGACTGCTCTTCCGACTTGCCGGCAGTGGCACTGTCCTGCACGCGCCCATTACCGGTCGCTTGGGCCTTCGCAAAGCTGTTTGCTGTGCGCGACACGAAGATCGGGGCGGAGGTCCATGAGGAAGCCGCAGCCGTGGCAAAACTATCTCGATCATCGATCCGCAAACCGATCCGCGACGCAACAGCGGCCACGTATGAAACCGTCTCCGACGGAAGCGATCGACCGGTCGCCAGGTGCTCCTCGTAGCGACCAGGACCCGCATTGTAGGCCGCAAGAAATCCGCGCTCTCCGAAGCGATCGTGCAACTCTCGCAAGTAGGCGACGCCAGCGATGACGTTGTCGTGCGGATCATACGGATCTGCACCCAGACCGAAGCGTGACCGCAGCTCAGACCATGTGCCGGGCATGATCTGCATCAAGCCCATGGCGCCTTTAGGCGACCGTGCATAGACATCGCCAAGGCTCTCTGCGCGCATGACCGCCCAGATCCAGGCTGATGGGATCGCGAACCGCCGCGATGCTTCGGATACAGATTCCGCGATTCGATCCGAAGTAACAGCGGCAACGACGGGGAATGCTGTGACTGGTTCGGCGTGCGCGACCCTGGCGCCGCCGAGCAGAACGAGGACAGCTGAAGTGGACAGGCAGAGTCGCCAAGCAGCCTTAACGCTAATCCGCCAGCACACGATGGCAGGTGATATGGGCGGGACGGAGGAGGACATAAACCGCTCTGCGCCTGCCAGCATGGAGCTGAGCTTGAGAGAGTCAGGCATGTCAGTTGTCCTCTTCGGTCCAGGCGGGAAAGGCGCGGCCGACGATGGTCGAAGCGGAAATAGGACCGAAATAACGTCCGTCGAGCGAGTACTCGGACCGCCAATTCATCAGGAACAACTGGCCGTCGGCGATGCGTCGGCAGCCTTGCCAGCCAGGCAACGTCCGTCCGAGACGATCGCGGTCAAGCGCGTGGCCGATGATCACTCCATTGATCGTGATCGTGCGGCCTGTCCGGCAGACGTCGTGACCTGGAAGGGCAGCGATTTGCTTCAGGAGGGGCACGCCTCTCGCCAGATAGCCGCGCGTCTCCAGGAAGGCTGCGAGCGCTTCCGGCGGCCTCACAACGACAACGTCGCCAAGGTGATGGACGCTGGCTGGCCTCACCACATAGAACCCGATCGGCACGCTGGCGCTGGCATTCCAGATCAGCTTCGGGACGGGATGGAGCGTCGACGTCATCGCCACGAAGAGCACCGCCAGGCCGGTGATCGTGATCGTTGCCAAGCACGTCATGCGTCGATCTGCTTGCGCAGCATCCATGCCCGGTGCTGCTCGCGGCTGTACGGACGCGGCACTTCCCCTGCGGCCAGCCGGTTGTGAACATGCCGCCAGTGATCAGGACAGGCGTCCGCCGCATCGATGCCGATCTGCTCGACGGTATCGATCGCCTGCAGCACCCGCTGGACCCTGTGCCAACCCGAGACTCGCAGCAGGATTTCGCCACCCGGGCGTACATAGGGAACGGTCGAGAAGCCTTCGCCCCGCCTGACGGTGCGGAGGATGTCGATGCGCGAGACGATGGTGCCGAAGTCCCCCGATGCCCAACGGACGTAGGCGACGATGGTGTTCGGCGCGAAGCTCAGGATGCGGCGACGGCGATCGAGGATCTTCTCTGCAACATCGCGGCCGAAACGAATCCAGTGCTCGATCTGCTGCTCATGCCAGATCAATTCGATATGGGTGAGCGTGTCCTGATGGAAGCGCGCGGCGATCATGGCGCACCCCGTCGGAGTTTTCCCCCGTCCCGGCGGTGGCCTACTTCAGAAGAGTTAGATTCAAATACGTTAGATTCTGAGTTAGGTGAGGTCGAAGTCGTTGATTGGCTTGGTAAATTCGGTCGTTCGGGTTCCTGATAGCACGTGGCCTTGGTTCCTGATAGCACGTGCCCATCGGTTCCTGATGGCACGCGCTGTTCCACAGACTGCCCACATCCCTCAGTGGATAATTTAGCAGGCGCAAAAGCCAGCAACTCCTGTCCGCGGCCGTCGTGCTCGATCAGCAGCCTGTACCCTGGAAGGGGCTGGCGGTGCACGATGTCGCGCAATTCGAAAGCGAACCGCTTGAATGGCGAGAGGCTCGCCGATTTGGCATGGAGATGCCGAAACTCGAACCGCCATCCGTGCGATTGCCGTCCGGCGTGCTTGCGAACGACGCGATAAAGCCACCGCTCCACGCCGCCCGTCAGTGCAAAGTATCTGCGGTCGATCGTCAGCACGAGCGCGTCGTCCAGCACTGCCCGATAGAACCAGTCCGGCACGATCAGATCGATTCCATCGGCATTTCCATGGGCATCGGCGCGCTCCGTCCATTCATTGATCCAGGAAAAGCGATGCATCCGCCGTTCGCTGATCTGACGCAGCGAAGTGGCAATCGTCGTGGATTGCAGCCGATCGAGGGCCGCCTTCAGACGGTGATAGTCGCGTGCACTGGTGCCGCGGCCGGTGAAAGTCAGGATCTCGCGCGGCCTCGCAGCCATGAGGCGCGATGTGCGCAGCCCGGCATCGCGGGCCCCGACAATCTGGCTGGCGGCCCAGATCAGCACGTCGGCATCCCAAATGGTTGCCATGCCGTGCTCGGCCACCGCTTCAACGCGAATTGCAGTGTCGTTCGTCCTGAAGTCGATCGGCGTGATGCGGTGCGTTTTGGCGAGGCTGAAGAACGGATAGGTCATGAGATCCTGCGCATCTCGCGGCGCGAGGTCGCCTGGCAGAGCCCGGAAGAGCTCGAGCTGATCGCGTTCCGGGCGGAGGGGGCGATGCGCTGACATAGGTCAGCGACGACTTGAAACAACGCGTGCTGGCAGCCCTACCGCGTGCCGCTTCGCCGGCAGCACGGTCGCGGCACCAGGGTCGGAGGTCGAGGCCTTGGCGCCCGACTCCACCCACGCCTGAAGGTCCTCGACGCGGTAGACCACACGCCCGCCGAGCTTCGAATAACGGGGACCTGTGCCGTAGATGCGATGCTTCTCCAGCGTCCGAATGGACAGGCCCACGAAGCGGGCGGCCTCGGGTGTGCGCAGATAGCGCGGAGGCAGGTCGGCGAAATTGGCGGGCAAGGGAAGCCTCCGTGATCCTGTGGGAAGCCGCCGAGAAGCGGCGGCCGTCGAGGATCACGATGGCGGAGCACCGAGGGCTCGAAATAGGGCGATCTCGCAACCCGGCGAGATCGCCCCACCCCACCCGCCTACAAACGGCCGCGATAGGGATGTAGAAGCAACCGCCGATAGCCGCCGTTCATCATTGCAACACCGAGACGCACTAGGCGAGCCGTGCGGTCGCGCAGTTCATGGGAGATCCAGTCTCGCTCGGGAACAGCGTCGCCGCCGAACAATGCAGCGGCGATTTCGCGGTGGGTCGCGCCGTCGAGGCGGCCATCGAGTGCGCGCAAGGCCAGGATGAGCCTGCATCGGCGCGCGTCCGAAAGAGCCGCTGGGTTGGGACCCGGACGACGCCCGTTGAGCGCGCGCCAAAGGCGCAGCGCAGCGGCCACTCTGACTTCAAACAGCCCATCGAACGGCAAAAGAACCGCAGTCGAATCGCCCCGACTGTCAACATGCACGCGCAGTTCGGCGCCGAGCCGCTCGATGACATAGTCGTCACCTTCGCGGACCAATACTGGATCAAGCGGCACCGACTTGGGCTTGAATCTTGGATGCCCGAGCTCGGGCGGCAATTGGGTCAGGGCAACGACACTGGGTAGAGCCCGTGCTGTCCAGACCGTTGCTTTGGTGTCAGTCGTCGTCGGGTAGAAGTAACCCCCAGCGCCGGGCGAACGCATCCGCTTCGGCTGGATCAAGGGTCCCGTGGCGCTCCTTTTCTTGGAGCCTTTCCCGATCTTTTACGTATTCAGGATGGCGCTTCACGAATTGAGAAGCAAAACCGGGAGCATCGAATGTCTGGAGCTCCTTGTATGCCCCAGGAGTCCGCCAGTACGCGCGGCTCATGAGTGTGCATCTCCATTGCTTGCACTCACACCCCCCTTGTTCGCGCGCAGGATGCATTACGACGTCCTGAGACGTTAGCGACTCGCAGCGCAAAGACGATTGCGGTACGCGCAAGCAACCAATTGTCAGTGCGGTGCACCGCCGCGCAGAAGATGGCGATAACCGCTCTCGGTCATCCATTTTGCGCGCGCGAGATGACTCTCCCAGGCGCGCCTTGCGCGGTCTGGTTCGCGATCGGGATCGATGTGCAGCACGATATTCGCAACTTCGCGCCAATCCGCCCCGTCAGCGTCAGCGTCAAGCAGACGCAGATACGTTATGAGATGTTCTTCATCGTAGCCGGTTAGTACGGGCTCGACCGGAGCGGTGTCAGCTACGGGCGGATCGAGTGGCGGCTCGGCCATGGTGTCGCTCTGTCACAGTTCAATCTGCATGATTGCATATCATCGTACGATCGTTGAAGCGAGATGACGCTAGTGCCACGGAATCGTCGTAAGCGTTCGACCGAGATCACAACCCGACGTCGGGCGCTCACACGACTACAGCGTCCCAGCTCACAAGCTCTCGACGGCCGCACTCGGCGTCCATCGAGTTTAGGTGTGGCGGGATCTGCGGGGTTTATGGGCAAGCTCATGAAACTCCGAACGCTGTCGACGATTCAATCCGCTGACATCGCACTTTGTCGAAAATACTCCGTGGTGAAATACTCGACAAGGCGGCGCCATCTCATGGATGGAGATACGAGAGGTGCTGGCGCTCAATTTGAGAAAATTCCGACAAGCCAAAGGCCTGTCGCAGGAGGAACTTGCCGATCGCGCAGAGATTGATCGTACCTACATCAGCGCAGTTGAACGGAGCGTTCATGCTGCCAGCATCGACGTGGTCGACAGACTCGCGCGTGGCCTTGGCGTGGAGGCGGCCGATTTGCTCAGGCGACCGCCCGCGCCGACGACTGTCGGAAAGAAGCAGCGACGTGCAGTGAACGACAAGTAGTCTCCTGTGCACCAGCGTCAAGGAGGGGACATCGAATGGCTGACGGCGCAAACGACATCAGTCGATATGAAGGAGAGGTCGGGCCTCCTCGCATAGCAGTTGCGGGAGGATTGTTCCGTAAGGGCGAACACGCCCCTTCTCCCTCACGTCAACCCAGAGCGGCTTCGTGCGGCCGCCAACCCTTGCATGCGGCCAAATAGAACCCGGTCTCGCGCAGCCCGAGACGCCCAGCATCGCCAAAAACTGGATCGTTACTTTTCGCCCTTCTCTGGCCTAATAGTTGATACGTGAACGCCAAACGCAGAAAGCCCCGCCCGGCGGACCGGGCGGGGCTCTAGGGGCGTCGGCTTACTCGCCGTTCTTCCTGCGGCTGCGCGACCAGATCAGGGTGAAGCCCTCGCCATCCTCGTCGTCGAACAGGTTGGCGAAGATCGGGACGTTGAAGCTCGGATCATCGAGCTTGAGCGAGAGGTAGTCGCGGCCTTCGTTGGAGCGCTTCGACCAAGCGGCCCCGATCTCTGCACGGCCGACAAACACCCGGTAGCTGGGGGCGTTGTCGCTCGAGCGGTTCGACTCGGGGACGATTCGCACGCCCTTGGTCTGGACGCTGAGCGTGACGATCTCGCCCTGGTACTCGTTGCCTGACTTCTTGAAGGAACCGATGTTGGCCATGTGACTTCTCCTGTGCTGTTTCGAGCCCCGCGACCATCGCGGCCTCGATGGCGATCTGCAGGCCGGAGGCGATCGACGCCGCACCCGCTCGCGGGCCGGAGCAGAGCGGAGGATGGCGGCGGAGCGACTTTCTTGCTTCGCGAGGAATGGGCGAAGCCCAGGGGAAGAAAGTCGAACCGCCGCCGTTGCGGCTCAGGCGATCGAGGCTCAGCCGTCCTCTGGCCAGATCAGCCAAGGAGAGGCCGTGGGTCGCGCGCCGAACAGCATCCTCGCGAGAAGTCGTGGCCAACCTGAAGGGACCTGCGCAAGAGCACCGGCATCGCCGGCGAAGAGACGGCGGCTGTAGCGAAGAAAAAGGACGGCATCGGCTCAGCCCAACCGATCGCAGACAGCGCCCTCGCCTGCTTCCTGTCGGCTGCGCCGGAGGGAGAGACCATCGAAGCAGTAGTAGAAGGCTGCGTTCGCCTGTCGCTCAAGCTCGATGATCCGAGCTTCAACGTCCCGATCTTCGCTAACCTTTTCGATGATGGGAACTCAGAAGCGTCAGCGGCCCTGGTCGTGCAGCCGCCCGCCAGCCGACGAGTAAGCGTCCGCGAGGCCCCGCCTGTCCGGCGGCGGGACCCACAGTGCCAGGCGCGAGAAGGCCGTGCAGCCAGAGACAACGGCGCCGATCACAGCGAATGTCGTCTGCCATCCGCTGCCGGGCATGCCGATGTCGGCCAAGGCAAACGACACCTGATAGCCGGCGATCGCGGCGGGGACGCTATAGAGCAGACCGATAACGGCGCGGATCAGCGGCGTGCGCGTGCTGGCGACCGCCAGCTGGCCAAGCGCCAAGGTCGCGCCGCCAGCCAGCAATCCGACAATGAGCGCACCGATGACACCGGCCCCGCTGTGAAACGCCGCCAATCCTGCGATGAGTCCGGCAAAGGTGGGAAGCGCATAGATGGCCAGCGTGAACAGCAGCCAGCAGAAGAAGCCGAGGCCGGCGATTCCGAGAACGATACCGACAGCAAGCATGGTGGATCTCCGTGACCAGGGTCGAACGGTCGCGCCTTCCCCCGCCACCATGGCGCCGCCGGATCTTATCAGGATTGATAGTGGCCGAAGAGAGACTCTGGGTTGCAAATGAGAGACGCTAGACCTCAAAGACTTCGAGCAACCGCATTCCAGCCGAAGGAGAAAGGATGCCGAGGCCCCGTCGCAAGACCGACCTGCCGGTCTCAGAGATCCGGCGCTATCTGGAACCTGGGCCGATCGTGCTGGTCACATCGGCGCATGGCGACGAGCGTAACATCATGACCATGGGCTGGCATACGGTGATGGAGTTCACGCCGTCCCTCGTCGGCTGCGTGATCGCCAGCGGCAACCACAGCTTCAGGCTGATCCGGCGCAGCAAGGAGAGCGTCATCAACCTGCCCACCACTGCACTCACCGACGAGGTGATCGGTGTCGGCAATACCACCGGCGCGGAAGTCGACAAGTTCGAGAAGTTCAAGCTTACGCCTCACGTCAAAGCGCCCCTGATCGCCGAATGTCATGCCAGCTCCGAATGCAAGCTTGCGGATGCGAGCCTCACCTCGAAGTACAACTTCTTCATCTTCGAGATCGTGAAGGCGCATGTCGCGGCCTCGCCGAAACATCCGCAAACGCTGCATTATACCGGTGACGGCGTGTTCATGATCGCCGGCAAAGTCATCAGCCGGAGATCGCAGTTCAGACCGGGCATGCTGTAAGAGCCGGCGATTTCAGAGCAGTCCAAGCGACCGGAAGGACGCATGGGTCCCGTGTCCGATCACGACATGGTCGTGCAGTTCAATCTCAAGGGCACTGGCTGCTGCTTTCAATTCGCGCGTCGTCTGGATGTCCTCGCGGGACGGCTTGGGATCGCCGGAGGGATGATTGTGAATAACAATGAGCGCGGAGGCGTTGAGGATCAGGGCGCGCTTCATGACTTCGCGCGGGTAGACGGGCGTGTGATTGACGGTGCCGCGCTGTTGGACCTCGTCGGCGATGAGATTGTTCTTGCGGTCAAGGAACAGTATCCGGAACTGCTCGATCTGCTCGTAAGCCATTGCCGTCTGCAGGTAGGCGATCAGCGCCTGCCAATTGCTCAGCACGGGCCGGCTGCGCACCTCTGCCCTGGCCATGCGGCACGCGATCTCGCGGACAAGCCGGAACAGGGCCATGTCGCGCCCCGTCAGTCCGAAGGTGCGAAGCTGCGAGGCTTCGGCCGTGATGACATGGCCAATGCTGGGAAACGTCTTCAGAAGGGCCGACGCACACGCCGAGTCTGACGATGAAGCCAGCAAGCCGGTGAGCAAGTCCTGCTCAGTCGTCTCTTCCGTCGGCAGGACAACGAGGCTGTCTCTGATCAGGCCTTGATCGGCCGACGCGGCTCCAAGAGCCAAAGATGATGCAGACATGGATAGGTTTCCGGAGAGCAGGACGGGCAAGCCGTGGGCCCGCTCTCTCGGAAGCCCACGACTCACCCGCTTCCGGCCATCCTCTTGCTCTGACGGTCCGGCCCTCCTCCGCCGGACCGGAATCACGCTGGGCGCAGTGGACAGAGGCCTAGCGCGCGCACTTCGCGCGACCGCCATATCGATTGCGCAAAAGAAGCGGCGCTCACGCGCCGCTCGAGCCGAACCGCCACACGGGAATGCCGAGCTTCCGGGCCTTGTCGGCGAGGTTCTCCTGGATGCCCGAGCCCGGGAACACGATGACGCCGATAGGCAGGACTTCCAGGATCTGGTCGTTGCGCTTGAAGGGTGCTGCCTTCGCGTGGCGCGTCCAGTCCGGCTTGAACGGGATGTGCGTGACCTTGCGGGTGTCGGCCCAGCGGGCGGCAATGCGCTCGGCGCCCGTCGGCGAGCCGCCATGGAGCAGGACCATGTCGGGATGCTTGGCGTAGACCTTGTCGAGCGTGCTCCAGATCACCTGGTGGTCGTTGAAATCGGCTCCGCCGGTGAAGGCGATCTTCGCACCGGCTGGCACCAGCAGCTCGGTCTCGGCGCGGCGCCGGGCGGCCAGGAACTCGCGGCTGTCGATCATCGCCGCCGTGAGAGCCCGATGGTTGACCATCGAGCCGGTGCGCGGCCGCCAGGTCGAGCCGGTATGGACCTCGAAGCGCTCGGCGGCCTGGTCGCGGAAGAGTTCCATGGCATTGCGGCGCTCGATCAGGGTCAGGCCCTCGGCGACGAGACGCTCCAGCTCGACCGAGCGGATTTCCGAGCCGTTCTGCTCCTTCTGGCTGCGACGCTGCGCCTGCTCGTTGCCATCGAGCTCGCGCTCGATTCGGTCGACGGCGCGATGGAACAGGTTGACGGTCGACCACAACAGGTCCTCCAGGTCGGGCTCGAGGCGGGTGTCGGTGAGGGTCGAAACCAGCGCATCGAAGATGTCGACGACGGCGCCGGCGATAGTCGGGGCTTCGGGCAGTGGTCTCGGATCAGGCTCGTCCTGGAAGGGACGGTGGCCATGGAGCTGCAGCTCGGTGAGGATGAGATCGGTCGGGGATGACGCGTGCACGGGCTCGAATTCGGGATCGTCGTTGGTCGCCATGGTGATGTCCTTTGTCGGATCGGCCGCGCCCATCGCGGCCTTCGTGGGCGTCGACAGACGGCAGGCGGAACGGTCCCGCACCGCTTGCGGCCGGAGCAGAGCGGAGGACGGCGGGCTGAGGCTTTCTTGCCTCGCGAGGAATGCCGGCGCAGCCGGCAGGGGAAGAAAGCCGCAGGACCGCCGTTGCGGGACCGGGCTGCCTGCCGTCCGATCGCCCCGCTAGAAGGCCGGGGCGCGCTCCCGTCCGGTCCGAAGGGCAGCAGAGCGACCGAACACGAAGCGATTCACCGTGCTTGCGCTCATCTCGTCACGGCCGAGGCCAGGAAGCGCTCCACGTCCTGCGGGCGAGCTGCCGGCGCACCGATGCCCGGAGCCCTTCGATTCCCAGGCGGCGGAGATCTTCGTTGAAGTCATCGAAGCAGGGCGACAGGACGAACGGCTCGATCCCGGCGGCTTCTGCGCGGTTGCACAGGCTGGCCTTCGCAGTATCACCGGCCGGATCGGCATCGCGAGCGACATAGAGACGGCGCAGTGTCGGTGGAAGCAGCAGGGCGGCGAGATGGTTGGCCGAGAGGGCGGCTACCATCGGCAGGGTCGGCAGGATCATGCGCAGCGACAGGATAGTCTCGATCCCTTCCCCGGCGGCCATGACGTCGTCGGCCACGCCGAAGCGGACACCGTGCCCGAGAAGATGGCCCATGGCCCGTCGCGGTGAAGCGATCGGCGCCTTGTCTTGACCTGACGGATCGAGCCAGGTGCGGTGTGCTCCGGTGATCGTGCCACCAAGATCGGTGACGGCGGCTATCAGTGCCGGCCAAGTCTCGGTCGGACTGTCCTCGTCGGGCCGATAGTAGCAGCGCGGATGGAAGCGGAGCGGATCACCGTCGCGCACACTCGCGATGCCACGGCTGTACAGGTAGGTTTGCGCCAAGGTGCCCATGATCGGCCGAGACATGGCGTAGAGACGCCGCGCAGATTCGGGCGAACCCCGCGGCGCCGGCAGCCGATACAGCCGTGGTGAGAGTGGATCCGGCGGCTGGGCGAGGAACGCCCGTGCCTCGTCCAGGGTATCGCGCAGGCAGTCGAACCCCCGATTGAGGGCGATCAGGTCCAGAAGATCGCCATGCTGCCCCGTGGCCGAGTCGGTCCATTTTCCGGCAGCTCCCTTGCCATGGTCCGGGCCGCTCAAGCGCACGAACAGGCTGCGGCCCCGGGTGTTGGCGACATCACCGACCAGCCAATAGCGACCCTCGCGATGCCCGCTGGATAGATAGTGACGGCAAACCGCTTCGGCATTACGCGCGAGGCGGCGGGCCAGGTCCGCGGCGTGCGACGGCATGACTGCCTCCTCACGCCGCTGCCCGATCGGCGATGCGCACGATCGGGTAGCGTTCCATCAGCCCGGCAAGGATCGAAGGGCCGGCGGCGCCGGTCGGCACGAACAGGCGGAGCTTCCAGGCGATGATCTCGGAGATCAGCCCCATCGCCCTGAGGCGATCGACCATGCCGTCGGTGAAGCCGAAGAGTTCCACCCGGAACAGGCCCATGACCTTGGCGCGGCGAAGTGACAACCCGTCCTGCAGCTCGAGGATGGTTCGACGGTCGAGCACGGCGGTCCAGGCATCTGCCGGCGCGATGCTCACGCCATCGGCGCTGATGGCTTGCGCCACCCAGGCTGGCGAGACTAGCCGGCCAATGACCCGCTCGCCGGCATCGGTCTGCAGGCGGTAGACCCGCATGGACTCGTCCGGCAGGCGCTTCCAGATCGGCAGCAGCAGGCCAGTGACGATATGGAGCTCGCTCTCTGTGAAAGGAGGTATCTCGGCGAGCTCCCGTGCCCAGGCTTGGGCAAACGCAGCCTGATCCGACCGTTGCCAGTGCGACTGCTCGAGGGCCGCCACCGAAAGGGCTGTCCGCTCCATCGGACGCACGAGCCGGACGCGCCGTTCGACTTCGCCATCGTCCAGCATGACGCTGGACGCCGGGACCTGTACCGCCGCCCGGCCCGACTGCGCATTGACGAGCAGGACCGCGCGAGGATCGGCGGCCCGGTCCAATGCCTCGGTCAGGGCGAGAGGCTGATTGCGCTCCTGGCGGCGGACAGTGAATACCTGCGTTTCGGCGCCACTCGTCGGATGGACATAGACCACCTGGCGCTTCGTCACCGTCAGGCTCTCGGCCGTCAGCGTCTCGACGCCGACGTCGTATGTGCCTGATGCCCGTGCCCCTTCGATCTTCGCCCGCAGCAGGTCCTCGAACACGCCGAACAGCGTGTTCTGAAGATCGATGGTGAGCGCCAGCAGCCGATTGAGGAACGTCGTGATCGGCGGCAGCTCCTCGCGCAGGCTGCCATCCTGGGCGGTCAGGTGCAATCCGGTGGCGGCCTGGAAGGTTTCCAGCGAGCACCCCTCGACCTTGCCGGCGAAGAGCAGGAGATAGAGTTGACGCAAGGCGGCCCGGCCGTAGGGCGATTCGAGATTGTCGTCGGCCCGGAACAGGCCCTGGCCGCCGGTCTGGCGCTGGCCCTTGGTGATGGCGCCCAGCGTGTCGAGCCGGCGGGCAATGGTCGACAGAAAGCGCTTCTCGGCCTTCACATCGGTGGCGATCGGCCGGAACAGGGGTGGCTGGGCTTGGTTGGTGCGGTTGCTGCGCCCCAGGCCCTGGATGGCCGTGTCTGCCTTCCAGCCGGCCTCCAGCAGGTAGTGAACTCGCAGCCGCTGGTTCCGTGCGCCGAGGTCGGCATGATACGAGCGCCCAGTGCCTCCGGCGTCGGAGAACACAAGGATGCGCTTGTCGTCATCCATGAAGGCCTGCGACTCGGCCAGGTTGGCGGAGCCTGGACGGTTTTCGACACACAGGCGGTCGCCCTTGCGCACGATCCGCCGTGACCGCCCGGTCACCTCGGCGACCATGTCCGTTCCAAAGCGCTGGACGATCTGGTCGAGTGCGCCCTGCACGGGGGCGAGAGAAGCAAGCTGCTCGATCAGCCGTTCGCGGCGTTCGACAGCGTCACGGCACTGCACCGGCTGGCTATCATGATAGACCGGCCTCGAGGAGAGATTGCCGTCGCCATCAGTGAAGGGCTCGAACAGCTGGGTCGGGAAGCTGTGCGCCAGGTAGTCGAGCACATACTCGCGCGGCGTGATGTCGACCTGAACATCGCCCCACTCCTCGGTCGGGATGTCGGCCAGCCGCCGTTCCATCAGCGCCTCGCCAGTGGAGACGATCTGGATGACGGCCGCATGACCGGCTGCGAGATCGTGGTCGATGGACGCGATCAAGGTCGGCGTCTTCATCGAAGTGATCAGATGCGAGAAGAAGCGCTGCTTGGCGGATTCGAAGGCCGAGCGGGCCGTCGACTTCGCTTGCGCATTGAGCGTGCCTCGCTCGCCGGTGACGTTGGCGGCCTGCAGCGCAGCGTCGAGATTGTTATGAATGATCTGGAAGGCGCCGGCATAGGCGTCGTAAATGCGGATCTGTTCGGGCGTGAGCGTGTGCTCGACCAGCTCGTACTCCACACCTTCGTACGACAGGGAGCGGGCGGCATAGAGTCCGAGCGCCTTGAGGTCCCGGGCCAGCACCTCCATGGCGGCAACGCCGCCCGCCTCGATGGCAGCCACGAACTCGGCGCGGGTGGCGAAGGGAAAATCCTCACCGCCCCAGAGGCCGAGCCGCTGGGCGTAGGCGAGGTTGTGCACCGTGGTGGCGCCCGTGGCGGACACGTAGACGACACGGGCGTTGGGCAGCGCATGCTGGAGTCGCAACCCCGCGCGGCCCTGTTGCGACGGCGCTTGGTCGCCGCGCTCGCCCTTGCTGCTGGCGGCATTGGCCATGGCATGGCTTTCGTCGAACACGATCACTCCATCGAAGTCCGATCCCAGCCAATCGACGATCTGCTGGACCCGCGAAACCCTTTCCTCGCGCGCGTCGGTCCGTAGCGTGGCGTAGGTGGCAAAAAGGATGCCCTGCTCCAGATGGATCGGACTGCCTTGGCGGAAGCGGGCGAGCGGCGTGATCAGCAGGCGCTCCATGCCGAGCGCCGACCAGTCGCGCTGCGCGTCCTCGATCAGCTTGTCGGACTTCGACACCCACACCGCCCGCCGCCGGCCTTGCAGCCAGTTGTCGAGCAGGATACCGGCGGCCTGGCGGCCCTTGCCGGCGCCGGTGCCGTCACCCAGCATCCAGCCTCGCCGGAAGCGAACGGCGTTCTCGGTGCCATCGGGTGCCGCCGAAACGACATCGCAGGTCTCGTCCACCATCCACGAACCGGCGAGATGCCCGGTATGGGCGTCACCCGCATAGATGACGCTCTCAAGCTGCGCGTCGGACAACAGGCCGTCGCCGACGACATTGGCGGGGAGGCACGGCTGATAGCTCGGTTTGGGCGGCGCGACCGAGGCCATCGCCGCCGACTGCACGAGCCGCGTCGGATGCGGCCGCGCGCCGACGATCTGAATTGATTGCAGCTCGTATCCTTCGTACAGCGCCTCGGTAAGGCTGCCGCCCTCGGCCGGCTTCCAGTAGATGGTCTCGTAGGCGAGCTCAGTGCCCACTCGTTCAAGCGAATCGCCGGCAACGGCGCACGGCTGCCGTGCAGGCCTCCGGCTCGACATGACGGGAGGGACGGATGCAGGAAGCGCCGTCGTGCCATGAACAGGCAAGCGCGGCGGAACATGGGACGTCACCCACTGAAGCAGCTTGGCGACATCGGGGGCCATGCCTTGTGATGCCGGAAACGATCTTGAATCATCGGCGGGTACACGATCGATGACGGTGAGGCGGGTCTCGACCGTGGTGCCGTGCGGCGCATAAACGCGCCCATCGACGGCAGCGCTAAACACAATGCGGCCGCGTTCCTGGAGGCGGACGAAGGCCTCACGCCACGATGGATGGTCCGGCGAGAGATTGGCCCCGGTGATCGCGACCAGGCGCCCACCGTCGGCGAGGCGCACAAGCGCCGACGAGACATGGCGCAGGGCGGCGTCCGCGACGGCGCCGTCGACATGCGCCACAGCCGAGAACGGCGGGTTGATCAGCACGACGCTCGGACGCACGGCCTCGTCGAGATGGTCGTGGATGTGAGCCGCGTCGTAGCGAGTCGTCGCGACATCGGGAAACAGCCGCCCGAGCAAAGCCGCACGGGTCTCCGCCAGCTCGTTCAGGGCCAGTCTGCTGCCCGCGAGCTCCGCAAAGATGGCGAGCAGGCCCGTGCCGGCCGAAGGCTCGAGCACGAGATCGGCCGGGCCGATCGCAGCGGCGCTGGCGGCGACAAACCCGAGCGCCAGCGGCGTCGAGAATTGCTGCAGCGCCTGGCTCTCCTCGGATCGGCGCGTATGGGTGGGAAGAAGCGCCGCGATCCTGCCGAGCATGGACAGTGCCGCGGCCGACGTACCAGCCCGTGCGCGAATGACCGGACCGAACTTGCGCATGAACAGCACGGTCGCCGCCTCGCAGGCGTCGTAGGCGGTCTTCCAGTCCCAGGCGCCGGCCGCATCGGAGCCGCCGAAGGCGTGCTCCATGGCGGCGCGCAGGATGACCGCATCGATGCGGTGGCCGCGTTCCAGGTGAGCGAGAAGAACGTGTGCTGCTGCGACAATGCCGGCGGACGGATCCGCAGGAGCGCCAGCGAGCGAGCGTAGCGGCGCGAGTGCGGCCACCGAGAGGGAGACATTCGACATGGAAAAGACCTCGGGAGAGCGGGAACGGTCCGAACCGGAAGGCGCTCTCTCTGGACCCCGCCGGCTCAAACCCGTCCCGGCCGTCCTCTCCCTCTTCCCTTTCGCCTCGAACGTGCGGAACGTCTCAAAGGAAAAAGCCCGGCCTAGCGGCCGGGCTTATCCAACGATTGGCGGCAAGAACGCAGGGCGCCCGAGGCCACTCCGCGATGTTCCTGCTACTCGGCGGCAATGGCAGTCGGCTCGGCCTCGTCCGTCACGGCGTCCTGGCCTTTGCCGTCGGCGAGGAAAGCGGGAAGCTCCTCGGCCGACTCGGCGGGTCTATCCGACATGTCCGCGCTGTCGGCGAGCCGCAGCGGTTCGGGCAGCCAGCCGGTGCTCTCGAGCAGCCGCTCAGCCTCCTTCGCCATCTCGGCCTTCTTCAGGTGGTCGATGAGCTGTGCTGCCTGGTCGCCCTTGGCCTCCCGCACCGCTTCCAGGATGCGGGGCTTGGTGACGCGGCCGAGATAGTTGTCGACCGTCGGCCGCCAGCCGGCTTCCACCATGTCGAAGTGGACGGCGCGGGCGAGCCGGTCGGCCTGGGCGATCCGCTGCTGCACACCGTGCGCCGAGACGCCCGGTCCGCCGTAGCGGTCACCCTTCTCGTAGAGGGCGTTCACGCCGAACGAGACGCAATGCGCGAGCAGCGCGGCGCGGCGGCTGTCGTCGAGGACGGCGAGCCAGTCCCACAGCGCGTCGTCGTCCTTGGGCAGCTCGGCCTTCCAGGCTTCGTGCCGGTCGGCTACTGCCTTGGCCGAGGGACTGTCCTTCAAATCGGCCGACTGGGCAGGGAAGAAAACATGCCGCACCGAGGCCTCCAGGCATGCGCCGGGCGCGCTGTGCTGGAAGGTGTCGCGGCAAAGCTTGTGCAGCAGCGCCGTGAGGGCGACCTGCGGGTTGTTCGCCACCGCGTCCCGCAGCGCCAAGGTGCGATGAGCCGTCAGCTCGATCACGAGCCGCTCTGGCAGCGGCTTGATCGCATCGTCGTCGCCGTCGTCCTCCGGCTGGTCGCCTCCGATGGTGATTACGGTACGCTGGGTGGGTGCGGCAGGCGCCGTCTCATCCTCCCCGCCGATCTCGCCTGCTGCCGGATCTTCGCTGCCCGCCGGCACCGGCTCATCTTCCGACCGGACATAGCCGCGATCGGCCGCAAGGCGTCCGTCGACGTCGATGCTGACGAACACACCGGCACGCGCGATCTCGGCGGGCTCGTAGCGGACCGGATGGCTATCGAAGGCGGCAAGCGCTTCCTCGATCTCGCCCAGCCGCGTGTCGACCTCGTCCGGCAGCTCGTCGGCGCCTTCGTACTCGCTCTCGAGCTTAGCCTGCTCGGCGGTCAGGGCGTCGAACGTCGCCTGTTCGTCGGGCGTGAGCTCGACCTCTACGCCGTCGAGCCGCCGGAGATGATGGGCATGGCCGTACCGAAAATCGACGGCCACCTCGATCCACTTCCAGCCTTCGCCAGCGATCTTCTCGGCCTCCGTCGCCAGCTTCTCGGTGGCCAGGCGATCGAGCAGAGCCACGTCCTGAAGCCAGCCGCCTCCGTCGTCCTCGAACAGATCGCGCAGGACCATGCCGCCCCCTGCCTCATAAGCAGCGAGCCCGACGAACCGCGCCCGGCGGTCCGACACGCGCACGGCGCTCTCGGTGAGCTGGCGGCGGATCAGGTAAGGCTCCTTGTTGTAGGACTGCTGCAATGCCTCCCAGACCTGCTCCTGCCGGGCATGGTCGGTGCTGACGGTGAAGGCCATGAGCTGCTCCAGGGTCATGCCGTCCTCGGCATAGATCCCGAGCAGCTTCTCGGAGACGGAGGCCAGCCGCAGCCGCTGCTTCACTACGGCCGGCGCGACGAAGAAGCGGGCGGCGATCTCCTCCTCGCCAGCGCCCTGGTCGCGCAGCGCCTTGAAGGCGCGGAACTGATCCAGCGGATGCAGGGAAACGCGCTGAACGTTCTCGGCCAGCGAATCCTCCTCGGCCGAGATCTCGATCGTGGAGTCGCGCACGATGCAGGGGATCGGCGCCATCTTGGCAAGGCGCTTCTGCTTCACCAGGCGGTCGAGAGCCCGGTAGCGGCGGCCCCCGGCAGGGATCTCGAACATCCCGGTATCGCCACCATCGGCATCGAGGACCGGCCGGACGTTGAGGCTCTGCAGGAGCCCGCGCCGGGCGATGTCCTCAGCGAGGTCCTCGATCGAGACGCCGGCCTTCAGGCGCCGGACGTTGGACTGGCTGAGCACGAGCTTGTTGAAGGGGATGTCGCGCGAGGCGCTGAGGATGATTTTCTGAACGGCCTTTGCCATGTGAGTACACTCCACGACGGACGGTCGGGAGACTCTCTCTCGACCTAGAAATCCGTCGCGAAGCGAAGCGCCGCCCTGTCACTCTAAGAGGGCAGCGCCGCGAAACGGGCTGAACCGAACGGGTATGGGCGTGAGGCCAGAGGCCCGGTGCTCCACCTTTCCCCGTTTTGGAGGATCAAACGCCGCACAGGCCCTCGCACTCGTTCGGCCAGAGGTCGAGTTGGCCGTGATCGGCGCTGCCGGTCCATCCGAATTGCACTCTACGGCACGCTGGAGTTAGCGGCGGCGTCAGAGAAGCTTTGGTTCGGCACTGTTGGCGGTGTAGATCGTCGCATTCTAGGTAATAGGCTACGTGTCGATGGCGTTGAAACAAGATCAGCCAGAGCGCCGCCAGCGTCCCCAAAGACGCCCTCTTCTCAGCGAGCGCGCGTCAACACCAAGTCGCGACATGGAAAAGCCGACTTGTCCAGCGGGGTTTGATCCGATCATGGCAGAAATCATCGACGCACTCGCACGAACCATGATTAACAATGACAACAGCAAGCAACGTCGGCTCGTCGAGTTCAAGGACGGTTGCCGCTATGGCAAATTCGGAAAGACCAAGGCTTATGAGTTGATCGCCCAGCAGCGGATCAGGGCCTACAAAATGGGAGGCAAGACCATGATCGACCTCGACAGCGTGGACGAATATCACGCCTCGCTGCCCAGGGTCGAATCAAGAGCAAGCTAGGCCGCGGACCTCCTTAGCGAGACGGCGCGCTTCTCGTCGCGCAGGTTGTCGAGCCGATTAGCCCAATGCTGCATTAAACGCACACGCTCGGCCCAATAAGCAGCACGGTTATAGATGCCGCGAATCTTGTTTTTGTCGCCCTTGCCAAGCTGGCGCCGCACCACCTCGTCGCGCCGCCGCCGCTTTTTTTCCTCCGTATCATGGGCAAGCTGGGATTCCACTACATCGCCGTCGAACGCGCCCTCCTCATTGAGCAAGGTCGACGCTGTCGAGCGGAAGCCGTGCGCGCAGTGGTCGCCTCCGGGACCGGTTGCGTAGCCCATGATCCGTAGAGCCTTGTTGAGCGTGTTGTCGGACATAGGCACAGCATCATCATATGAGAATAAGTAGCGGCATCGGCCGGTTAACGGCCGCAGCTTCGCAAGGATAGCGAGCGCCTGGTGGGAGAGAGGCACTTCGTGATCATTGCGCATCTTCATCTTCTCGGCGGGGATCAGCCATATCCGGTTCGGGTCATCAAATTCGGTCCACTCCGCTAGCCGTAACTCGCCCGGCCGCACCATGGTCAAGGCGATCAGCTTGAGCGCGTAGCGCACTAACCCGCCGTTTTTGGCGTCGTAAACTTCAATCCGGCGCATCAGGTCGCCGACTTCGTCCGGGTCGGTCAGCGCCGGGCGCGGATTGGCCTTGGGTGCCTTGGTAAGCGCGTGCTTCAAATCGCGAGTGGGATCGTTGCTGCAATACGACGCGCCAATACCATATTGGAAGACCCGCGAGGCCGTCGAGCGCAGCCGGCGGACTGTATAGTATCGGCCGCGGGCTTCGACGCGTCGCATTGTCGTCAGCAACTCGGGCGGCTCGATCTCGCACAACGGTCGATCGCCGATCTCGCGATTGAGCTGACGGAGATTCCAGCGTTCCCGCTTGATCGTTGCTTTGGCCTTGTTTTCCTTTTCGAGCTTCTTGGTCGCCCATTCCTCCCCGACCGCGCGAAAGGTGTGCTTTTGCTTCTCATCGTCCTTTCGCTTCGCCTCGCGCACTGCGGCCGGGTCCTGCCCCTGATCGAGCAACTTCTCGGCGTCGTGGCGCTTCTCGCGAGCGGCCCTCAGTCCAACGCCGGGGAAGGTGCCAAAGGACATGTTCTTGCGTTTGCCGCCAAAACGGTAGCGGTAGAGCCACAGCTTGGTCCCGTTGTGCCGCACCACAACGCTAAGGCCCTGGCCGTCGGCAAGTGTGTATTCCTTGTCCGCCGGCTTGGCATTGCGGATCTTCGTGTCGCTCAGTTCATCCATGGGTATGGTCCCTCGTAAACTGCGGCCCGCCGGTGTACCCGGTCTTTCAGGTGTACCCACAGTGTACCCGGAGACGCCGGATGCCCTCGGACGGCCGCGAACCGTGCCGGGCATCAATATACGCTTAATGCCTGATTTTACGAGCGTTCTGAGCAATCGGCGAACGTGCGCGGACGACAAAGAACTAGGCCGGACGGAAAATGGTGCCCCGAGACGGAATCGAACCGCCGACCCCATCATTACGAATGACGTGCTCTACCAGCTGAGCTATCGGGGCACGGCGCGGGTTCTAGGGGAAAGACCCCTTCTGCGCAAGCGGCGATCTTACTGCCCGACAAGGCCTCTGGAGCCACCTGATTCCCGCCACGAAGCCGCCGTGAGGGAACGGATCGTTGCGGGCGAGGATCGAAAAAACTCGTGGCTCGCGCGAGGTCATCCCGCCGCATCGCGCGATAGAGTGCGCGCCCCATGGCCACCCTGCTCGCCCTGCTGCCGCTCCTGATCGTCATCGGCCTCCTGGCGTCGGGCCGGGCGAGCGCGCTGGTCGCCGGGCTGGCCGGCCTGTCGGCGACGCTCGCCGTCTCGCTGACGCTGCTGACCGGGGCCGGGCGCGGCGGCGAGATCGGGTCTCTGTTCGTGCGCGAGACGTCGGCCGGGCTCTGGCTGTCGTGGCAGGTCATCGCCATCATCGCCTCGGGCATGTTCTTCCATCGCTGCCTGCAGGCGCGCGGCAGCGCGGCCAACGGCGCGACCCTGCCGGCCAACCCGCGGCGGCTGTGGTCGGTGTGCTTCCTGCTGGCGCCCTTCGCCGAGGCGGTGACGGGCTTCGGCGTCGGCTACATCATCGCGCTGGCGGCGCTGCGCCGCCTCGGCCTGGGCGGCCTGCCCGCGCTGGTGCTCGGCCTCTACAGCCAATCGCTGGTCCCGTGGGGCGCGCTCGCCACCGGCACGACGGTGGGCGCGACCCTGGCCGGGCTGACGCCCAACCAGCTCGGCCTCGCCTCTTCCGTCCTGCAGGTGCCGATCCATGCCTTCTACCTGGTGCTCTACTGGCGCTTCGCGCGCGACGCCGGGGTCGCCGTGCCGCTCGTCCAGAAGCTCGACGACGCGCTGTGGACGGCCGTGCTGCTCGCCGCGATCTGGCTGTTCAACCTCTACAGCGACGTCGAGATCGCCGGCGCCGCGTCGACGGCGGCGCTGCTGGCGCTGCGCTTCTGGCGTGACGAGCGACCGGACGGCGCGCGCCTCGTCGCGGCGCTGCGGGCGCAGGCGCCCTATGTCGCGCTGACGGTGGCACTGTGCGCCACGCGCCTGGTGCCGCCCGTGCGCGACCTGCTGAAGCCCTTGTGGGCGATCAAGCCGTTCGACAACCAGCCCGCCTTCGCGCCGCTCTACGCGCCCGGCTTCTGGCTGGTCTCGATCGGCCTCGTCGTCGTCGTGCTGGCGCGCGCGCCGCTCGCTCGCGTGCTCGGCGAGGCGGCGCGCGGCGCCTGGCGCTCGTGCGCCGTCACCCTGCTGTTCGTCGTCATGGCCGAGTTCTATGTCGGCACCGGCATGGCGCAGGCGATCGCCGAGGCGCTGCGCGCCGCGGCCGGGCGCGACGCCGTCGCCGCGGTGCCGCTGTTCGCCGGGGTCGGCGGCTTCCTGACCGGCGGCGGTGCGGCGGCCAATGCCATGCTGATGCCGATGGTGACGGCGCTGGCGCGCGCCGTCGCCGTCGATCCGGCGTGGATCGCCGCGATCCAGAACAGCGTCTGCACCAACCTCACCATGCTGTCGCCGATCCGAGTCTCGATGGGCGCCGCCATCCTGGCGCTTGCCACGTCGGACGCGGTGCTCTATCGGCGCGCCTGGCCGCTCGCGCTGCCCGCCCTGTCGACCGGCGTCGCGGCAACCCTGATCCTGCTCGCCTGATCCTCCTCCCGATGCCCCCATGAGACTGTCCCGTCGTCGCGCCCTCGGCGGCCTCCTTACCGCGCCGCTGCTGCCCGTGCCGCGGCAGCCGGCTGGCGCCGTCATCATCCTCGACAGCACATGGCAGGCCGAGGGCGGCGGCCCCGACAGGGAAAGCGCGGGCTTTGGTGCTCATGTCGCGCTCGGCAGCCAGCCGCAGTTCGCCGGCGTCATCGCCCTGTCGGACGACGACGGCGAGACCTGGGGCGCTGCTTCGGGCACCTGGATGGGCAATGTCGGCGGGCGCGCGCAGATCCTGACCGCGGCACACGTGTTCGAGCAGGGCGGCTCGGCCGAGGAGTATCTCTACCGCACGCCGGGCGGCATCGTGCGCCACGGCGCCAGCATCGCGTTCCATCCGCTGTACACCTGGGACAACGACGCGCGCACCGGTTACGACATGGCAATCGTGGGCCTCGACGGGCCGATCGACGACGGCGGCCTGCCGCCCAGCCTCTATGGCGGCCGGCGCGAGCAGGGCCAACTCATCGTCATGGTAGGCTTCGGCGGCCGCGGCATCGGCTCGGCCGGCGAGGATTTGATCTACGACGGCCTGCCCGGAAAGGCTGCCGCCGAGAACATCGTCGCCGAGGTCATGGAGGCGATCCAGCCGCCGCCCCAGGACGCCGACGCCGGCAACTGGCTCTCCGTCACCCTGCGCCGCGAGGACGAGGGCGCGGGACGCCTCGACGGCATCCTGGGCTCGGGCGACAGCGGCGGCTCGGCGTGGTTGCTCGCGGGCGGCCTGTGGGCGATCGCCGGCGTCAACGCCAACGGCACCGGCGACACCTACGGCTCGCAATCCTTCTTCGCGCGCGTGTCGGGGGCGCGCGACTGGCTGAACAGCGTCGTGCCGGGGCTGACCTTCGTGAGTTGATGGTCACGCCTCCCCACGCCATGCGTGGGGAGGCGAGCATGAAGAGCGTCGCTTCGTACCCTACGCTGGCATCGTGCCGGATTGGCCCTATGATCCGGCCCGCAGACATTTTCGCGGGAGAAGACGATGGCCAAGGTGGCATTTCTCGGGCTGGGCGTGATGGGTTTTCCGATGGCGGGGCATCTCGCCGCCAAGGGGCACGACGTCGTCGTTTACAACAGGACCTTCGCCAAGGCCGAGGCGTGGACGGCCAGGCACAAGGGCACGGCGGCCAGGACTCCGAAGGAAGCGGCCGCCGGCCGCGAGATCGTGTTCAGCTGCGTCGGCAACGACAACGACGTGCGCGCGGTCATCCTGGGCGAGAACGGCGCGTTTGCCGGCATGGCGCCCGGCACCATCCTGTTCGACAACACCACAGCGTCGGCCGACATCGCCCGCGAGCTGCATGCCGAGGGCAAGAAGCGCGGCATCGACTTCATCGATGCGCCGGTGTCGGGTGGCCAGGCCGGCGCCGAGAACGGCCAGCTCACCGTGATGTGCGGCGGCGAGCAGGCGCCGTTCGACAGAGCGAAGCCGGTGGCCGACGCCTACTCGCGCGCCATCACGCTGATCGGCGGGCCGGGCACCGGCCAGCTCACCAAGATGATGAACCAGATGTGCATCGCCGGCATCGTCCAGGGCCTCGCCGAGGCGATCAACCTCGGCCAGAAGAGCGGCCTCGACATCGAGAAGGTGATGAGCGCCATCTCCAAGGGCGCGGCGCAGAGCTGGCAGATGGAGAACCGCTGGAAGGCCATGGTCGAGGGCAAGTTCGAGTTCGGCTTCGCCGTCGACTGGATGCGCAAGGATCTCGGCATCGCCATCGCCGAGGCCAACCGCGCCAAGGCGCAGGTGCCGCTGTCTGCCCTGGTCGACCAGTTCTATGCCCGCGTGCAGGCGCGCGGCGGCAACCGCTGGGACACGTGCAGCCTGATCGACCTGCTGCAAAGGGCGTGACATGACCTACAGGCTCTACGGCCGCGAGGGCTGGGGCTCGGCGATCGCCGAGGCCCAGCTCACCTGGTATGGGCTGCCCTTCACCTTCGAGGCCGTCGGCGACCTCATCCGCTCGCCCGACGCCCGCGCCAAGCTGGAGAAGGTCAACCCGCTGGCCCAGGTGCCGACCCTGGTGATGCCCGACGGCAGCGTGATGAGCGAGAGCGCGGCGATCACCCTGCTGCTCGCCGACATCACCGGCAAGGACTCGCTGGTGCCGGGGCCGCAGGCGCCGGAGCGCGGGAAGTTCCTGCGCTGGCTGGTGTTCATCGTCGCCAACATCTACCCGACCTTCACCTACGCCGACGACCCGGCGCGCTTCATCTCGGTCGACGCGGCGCGCGATCCGTTCCGTGCCGCCAACGACGCCTACGCCCAGCGCCTGTGGCGCCAGGTCGACAGCCACGCCGGCAGCCCGTGGTTCCTCGGCGAGCGCTTCTCGGCGCTCGACATCTACGTCGACATCATGAGCCGCTGGCGCCCCAAGCGCGGCTGGTTCGAGAGCGAGGCGCCGCGCCTGTTCGCCATTGCGCGCCGCGCCGACCAGGTGCCGGAGCTGCGCCCGGTGTGGGCGCGCAACTTCCCGCCCGGCTGAGACGCGGAGCCGAAGCGCCATGTCCTGTGTCGGCATCGTCGGCGGGCTCGGCGTCGCGGCCAGCGTCGACTACTACGAGCGGATCACCGCTCAGTGCAAGGCGCGCGGCGTCGTGCCCGACCTCGTGCTCGTGCACGCCGACGTCGACCGGGGTCAGGGCTTCGTGCGCGCGGGCCAGCTCGATGCGCTGGCCGAATACCTGCTGGGCTTCATCGAGAGGCTGGCGCGTGCCGGCGCCACGGCGGCGGCGCTGCCCGCGGTGACGCCGCACATCTGCATCGACCGCATCGTCGCTCGCTCGCCCCTGCCGATGATCGACATCGTGGCGACGATCGGCGCCGGGCTGCGCGCCCGCAAGCTCCGCCGCGTGGCGCTGTTCGGCACGACCTTCACCATGCAGGGCAGCCTGTGGGGCCAGCTGGCGCAGCACGCACCCGACGTCGAGATCGTGAAGCCGCAGCCGGACGAGATCGCCTTCGTGGGCCAGGCCTACCAGCGCCTGCTCGACACGCAGCAAGGCGACGACGCCGACACCGCGGGCCTGCGCCGCATCGCCGCCGACCTGCAGCGGCGCGACGGCGTCGAGTCGATCCTGCTCGCCGGCACCGACCTCGCTGTGATCTTCACCGAGGAGAACGCCGGCTTCCCCGCGATCGACGTCGCACGGCTGCATATCGCGGCGATCGTCGAGCGATTGGCGAATGATCGAACGAAGAATGCCTCATCCTGAGGAGCGCCCAAAGGGCGCGTCTCGAAGGATGGCAACAGCGGCAATGTACCCCCGCCCTTCGAGACGGGCGCTGCGCGCCCTCCTCAGGGTGAGGTGCTTTTTGATCATGCTACCAAGCGAATGATCAGCGACTAAAACACCTGCCGCACGCCCACGATCTGCGACAGGCAGCGCCCGACATGGTCGGCGACGTCGGAGGCGAGGCCCTCGACCTCGATCTCGACCGAGAGGAGATCGTCGTCGGCCTGGGCGAAGACGCGGGCCGGCACGAGGCCGCGCCTGGCCAGCAGCTCGAGCGCGCGCGGCAGCACGGCGGGCTCGGCATCGGCCTCGAAGCAGTAGCGGACGGTGGAGTGATTACGCTTGAGCGCCAGGACGGCGCTGGATGGTACGGCAGTGGACGGCGCGGTGGTCATGGAACGACTCCCTCGAGAACGGACGAACAGCGACGGACCGGTTTGCGGTGCAAACCGGGGTGCTAATTCGCCAACCGAGGACGTCCCGTGGGGCCATGCGCACACTATAGCGCCACGCTCGGCCTTCTTGCTACCCTCCGCGCGCCATACCCATCGGGAAGGAAACATTAATGCGTTCGACACCCATCTATGAGGTGCATGCGATCAAATATGCCCACCTGCCGCGCAAGGCTTGGGAAGTGCAGATCACGCCGGACCCGCATGACGCCGACTTCCCGATGGACTACTTCATCTGGGTGGCGATCCCGCTCGACGAGAGCGGCAAGCGCGCGATCGGCGGCAAGCCGGTGGTCATCGACACCGGCTTCAACGCCCAGATCGGCAAGAAGCGCGGCCGCGAGGTGAAGACCAACCCGGCCGACCTGCTCGGCCATCTCGACATCGACGCCAGGACGGTCGAGGACGTCGTCATCACCCATCTGCACTACGACCATGTCGGCAACTGGGACCGCTTCCCCAAGGCGCGCTTCCACCTGCAGGACAAGGAGATGCAGTTCGCCACCGGCCGCCACATGTGCCACGGCACGTTCCGACATGCCTTCGAGGTCGAGGACATCGTCGGCATCGTGCGCGCCGTCTACGGCGAGCGCGTGGTGTTCCACGACGGCGACGAGGAGATCCTGCCCGGCCTCTCCGTTCACCTGATCGGCGGCCACACCATGGGTATCCAGTCGGTGCGGGTGATGACGCGCAACGGCTGGCTGGTGCTGGCGTCCGACGCCAGCCATTACTACTGGGGCATCCGCGACCGGAAGCTGTTCTCGATCGTCTTCTCGGTCGCCGACATGCTGGCGGGCTACGACAAGCTGCAGAAGCTGGCCGACGGCCATGTCGACATGGTGATCCCCGGCCACGATGCCGAGGTGATGAAGCGCTTCCCGGTGTCGAAGCCCGGCCTGGAAGGCATCAGCGTCAGGCTCGACTGACGCGGCGCGCCTCCTCGGCGAGCCAGCGGCGATAGAGGCCGACGGCGCGCGCATTGGCGCCGCCGATCCGCGCCACGACATGGAAGTGGCGGTTGCTGCGGCGACGGAAGGCGAAGGGCGCCACCAGCGTCCCGGCCGCCAGCTCGCTTTCGACGAAGGCCGCGATGCCGACGGCGACGCCGATCCCTTCGGCTGCCGCCTGAAAGCTGAGGTTGAGCGTCTCGAAATCCGGTCCGCGCGCCGGATCGATAGCGCGCAGGGCGCGCCCGAGATCGGCGTCGCGCGCGGCAGCGGCGTAGGCCGCGAGCCATGATCGCCACTCGCCGGGCAGCGGCCTGGAATGCACCAGCACCTGCCCCGAGAGTCGTTCGACGCGGCGGCCCTCGGTCCGGCACCCCGCGAACAGCCGGGGCGCGCAGACCGGCATGGTCTCGATCTCCAGCAGTTTCTCGCGCACGAGTCCCGCGACCGGCTCGCCGAGCTCGTCGTCGCGCCCCAGGCGGACGGCGATGTCGATGCCGTCGTCGCGCGCGAAGTCGACGTCGGTGAGCGACGTCGCGAGTTGCACGTCGATCTCGGGATGGCGATCGAAGAAGCGGCTCCAGCGCGGCAGCAGCCAGCGCGCCGCGAAGGTCGGGTAGCAGGCGACGACGATGCGCTTGGGGTTGCGGGCGACGGCGAGCCGGCGAGTCGCCGCGCCCACGGCGGTCAGCGGGCCGACGACGTCGCGGAAGTAGAGCTCGCCCTGCCCGGTCAGCACCAGTCCATGCGCCGTCCTGTCGAGCAGCCTGACGCCGAGATGCTGCTCGAGCTTGCGCACCATGCGGCTGACCGCGCCGGGCGTCACGCCGAGTCGGTCGGCTGCGCGAGAGAAACTCAACTCGCGGGCCGACTCGACGAAGCTCCTGAGCCCGTTCAGGGGTGGATAGTCGTCACGCATCGCCCATCATGTTTTGATCAAAGCTCAAATCTTGTTCCGATTAAATCGTTTGTCGCCGGGCCCGTCCACGGCCATCTCTCGGCCGACGGGAGGCAAACGAATGGATGGACAAGCATCTGCCGCGCTGCCGCGTGGTTCCGATCATGTCGGCGGCGACAGCCGCGGCATGAACCTGTTTCGCGCCGACAAGGGATTTCGCGACCTGCTGGCGCTCCACCTGACGCCCGAGGAGCGGACGCATTTCTGGCCGCACCTCGACCGGCTGGGCGAGCTGGCCGGTGGCGACCTCGACCGCTGGGCCGCCCTCGCCGACAAGCATCCGCCGGTGCTGCACCATCGCGACCGCTTCGGGCGCGACGTGCAATGGATCGAGCACCATCCGGCGTATCGCGAGATGGAGCGCGTCGGCTTCTTCGAGCTCGGCCTGCACGCCGCGCCGCACCGGCCGATCCTGGGTTGGCCGACCGGCGTCTCGCCGCCCGTCAAGTTCGCGCTGCATTATCTGTTCTCGCAGGCCGAGTTCGGCCTGATGTGCCCGCTCGCCGTCACCGAGCTGGCCGCCATGCTGGTGCTGCGCTACGGCTCGGCCGAGCTGCGCGAGAAGTACGGCCGGCGCATGATCTCGCTCGACCCGGACGAGCTGCTGCAGGGCGCGCAGTTCATGACCGAGAAGGCGGGCGGCTCGGACGTCGGCGCCAACGAGCTGCGCGCCGTCGCCGACGGCGCGCACTGGCGGCTGCACGGCGACAAGTGGTTCTGCTCCAACGCCGACTGCGGCGTCGCCGTGCTGCTGGCGCGCATCGACGGCGATCCGCCGGGCACCGCCGGCCTCACCGCCTTCGTCGTGCCGCGCGACCTCGACGACGGCACGCGGAACGCCTATCGCATCGTGCGCCTCAAGGACAAGATGGGCAGCAAGTCGCTGGCGAGTGGCGAGATCGTCTACGAAGGCGCGCTCGCCCATATGCTGGGCGAGCGCCGCCAGGGGCTCGAGATCCTGCTCGACCAGGTGAACATGTCGCGCCTGTCGCATGGCATGCGCGCGGCGGCGACGATGCGGCGGGCGCTGCACGAATCGCTCGCCTTCGCGCGCGGCCGCCGCCTGTTCGGCCGTCCCGCGCTCTTCCAGCCGCTGATGCGGCGGCAGCTCCTCCAGGTGCTGATCCCGGCCGAGCAGGCCCTGTCGACCGCGAGCTACGGCGGCGACCTGCTGCGCCGCGCCGAGCAGGGCTCGAACAGCGCTCTTGCGCTGCTGCGCATCGTCACCCCGGTGATCAAGATGCGCAGCAACCGCGACAATGTGGCGGCGACCGGCAAGGCGATCGAGATCCGCGGCGGCAACGGCGTGATCGAGGAGTGGGTCAACGCGCGCCTGCTGCGCGACTCGTTCATCCCGGTGCTGTGGGAAGGCACCAGCGTCATCAACGCCATCGACGTGGTGCGCCGGGCGATTGCCAAGGAGCACGCCGATGGCGCGCTGCGGGCCGACCTGCACCGCCTGCTCGGCGAGGCCGACGGGCTGCCAGTATCCTATCGCGACCGCCTGCACAGCCTCGTCGATCGCACCATCGACTTCGCCCGGCACGTCGCCGCCGATCCGGCACGCGAGAAGCACGCGCGCCTCGCCACCAGCGCGCTCTACAACGCGCTGTCGGCGGTCCTGCTGGCCTGGGAAGGGTGCCGGATCGCGGCGGCGGGCGGCGATGCGCGCCGGCTCGTGATGTCGCGCTTCGTGGTCGAGCATCGCCTCGATCCGCCACACCCGCTCGCCGAGCCGGTGAACGACGACTGGCAGGACGAGGCCGAGATCGTGCTGCTGGCCGACGGGCCGATCGCGCTCGACCGCGCCTGCGCCCTGGTCTCGGACGGGAGGGGCGCATGATCACCCGCCGCACCGCGCTCGCCCTCGCGCCGACGCTTCCCCTCGCCTTTGGCCGGTCTACCGGCGCAAAAGCCTATCCCGACCGCGTCGTCCGCCTGGTCGTGCCGTTCACGCCCGGCGGCGCCACGGACGTCACCGCGCGCCTGTTCGCCACGGAGTTGACCGGTCTCCTCAAGCAGTCGGTGATGGTCGACAACAAGCCGGGCGCGGCCGGCGCGATCGGCATCGACCTGGTCGCCAAGGCGGCGGCGGACGGCTACACGCTGGGCGTTGGTGGCGTCGGGCCGCTGGCTCTCCTGCCGACCATCGACGCCAGGCTGCCGTACGATCCGGCGCGCGACCTGGACATCGTCGCGGGCCTGAGCAAGGTCGACTTCATTCTCGTCGCGCGGCCGGGCTTCGCGGCAGCGACGGTCGCCGAGCTGATTGCCAAGGCCAAGGCCGAGCCCGGCAGGATCACCTACAGCTCGGCCGGCGTCGCCGGCCCGCAGCAGCTGATGATCGAGCACCTCGCGATGCTGGCCGGCATCAAGCTGTTCCACGTGCCGTTCCCCGGCGACAGCCAGGCGGTCGCCGCGGTGGCCAACGGCGACGTCGACATCGCCCTTGCCGGCGCGGCGAGCGCGCTGGGCCTGGTCAAGGCCGGCAAGCTCAGGGCGCTGGCGGCAGGCAACGGCCGGCTGCCCGGCCTGCCCGACCTGCCGACGGTCGCCGAGCAGACCGGGTTCACCGACTTCATGGGCTACACCTGGAACGTCCTGGTCGCGCCCAGGGGCACGCCGCCCGCTGCCGTCGCGCGACTGAACGAGGCCGCCAACGACCTCGGCCGCAAGCCGGAGATGGCGGAGAAGCTGGAAGCGATCGGCCTGCGGCCGATGCCGGGCAGCGCCCGCGAGATCGCAGACCAGGTCGCACGCGATGCCCGGCAGTACCGACGCATCATCGAGCTCACCGGTCTGCGGCGCGAGTGACTACTTCTTCTCGATGTTCCACAGTGCCAGCGACGGCGTGTGGAGCAGGCCGTTGAGGTTGGTGCGGTGCGCCGTCGGCGTGGTGAACTGGCCGAGCGGGGCGTGGGTGGGATACTCGAGCACGCGCAGCTGGACCTGCTCGGCGATCGCCTTCTGCTTGGCCGGATCGGTCTCCGAGGCGAAGGCGTCGCGCAGCTTCTCGAGCGCCTCGTCGCACGGCCAGCCGAAGGTCGCCTTGTCGCACGCGGCGTTGAGGAAGGCAGCCGACACCGGGTTCAGGATGTCGGGAGCGCCCCAGGACGTGAAGAAAGCGCTCCAGCCGCCCTTGTCGATCGCATCCTTCTTGGCGCGCCGCGTCACCAGGGTCTGCCAGTCCATCGGCTGCAGGTCGACCTTGAGGCCGATCTTCTCGAGCTGGGCCTTGCCCACGGTGGCGAGGTTGTTGTGGCCGGCCGTGTCGGTCTGGTGCAGCAACACCGCGGGCGTGCCGTCGTAGCCCGAGGCGGCAAGCAGCTCCTTGCCCTTGGCGACGTTGCCCGCGAGCTTGTCCTCCCAGCCCTTGGTCGATTCCAGCGGCGAGCCGCACGGGAACAGCGACTTGCACTCGCGGAAGAACTCGGGGTTCCCGACATTGGCCTCGAGGAACTCCTTCTGCCCCAGCGCGTAGAGGACGGCCTGGCGCACCTTGGGATTGTCGAACGGCTTGGTGAGCGTGTTGAAGCGCATGGCGTACTGGCGCCCGCCGCGGTTGACGATCGTGGTCTTGATGTTCTTTTCCTTGGCCAGCAGCGGCAACAGGTCAGGCGGCACGATCTCGACCAGGTCGACCTCGCCGCCGATCAGCGCGTTGACCTGGGTCTGCTGGTCGGGAATCGTGATCCACTCGACGCGATCGACCTTGGCCACCTTGCCGCCGGCCAGGCCCGAGGCCGGCTCGGCACGCGGCTTGTACTTCGGGTTCTTGACGTAGACCGCCTTCTCGCCCGCCTTCCATTCGTCCTTCTTGAAGATGAACGGGCCCGAGCCGATCGACTCGGTGATCTGGGTGTTGGGATCGGTGCTGGCGACGGCCTTGGGCATCATGAACGGCACGTTCGAGCTCGACTTGCCGAGCGTCTGCAGCACCAGCCCGTAGGGCTGCTTCAGCACCATCTTGATGGTCCTGGCATCGGGCGCGGAGAGATCGGCGATCACGCCCATCAGCTTCTGGCCCATCGAATCCTTGGCGCCCCAGCGCTTGATCGAGGCGACGCAATCCTCCGCCGTCACCGGCTTGCCGTCGTGCCATTCCAGGCCGTCGCGCAGGGTGAAGGTCCAGGTGAGCTTGTCGGGCGAGACCTCCCACTTGTCGACCATCTGCGGCTTGACCTCGAGGTTCTCGTCGAGCGCGAACAGCGTGTCGTAGATCATGTAGCCGTGATGGGTGGAGATCAGCGCCGTGGTCCACACCGGATCGACGATCTTGAGATCCGAATGCAACGCCACCTTGAGCGTCTGCTGCGCGGCGGCCGGTGCGGCGAAGGCCAGCACGGCGGCAAGCGTGAGAACGGCACGACGAGTCGGAAACACCATGAAACCCTCCAGTCCCCCCGGACTGGCGCGACAATAGAGCGATCGGCAGCCTTGCGCGACTGCCAACAGTGCCGCGCCGCCCGTCAACTTCACGCGAGGCCGGCCGGGCGGGGCGACGGGTGCCATCTCGCGGGTTGCCTCGTGGGTGAGCCAGGACGGCCCGCTTGGCCTATGATGGCGCCATGCCCAAGTATCCTCATCTTCGCCAGCTCGGCCGCCCCGCCAGGCTGCCCGAATCGCCGGACAAGGCGATGCTCGAGACGGTGCCCAACCCGATGCCGCGCGCGCTCTATCTCGTGCGCTTCACGGCGCCCGAGTTCACCACCCTCTGCCCGATCACCGGCCAGCCCGACTTCGCCCACCTCGTCATCGACTACGCGCCGCGGGCCAGGCTGGTGGAGAGCAAGTCGCTGAAGCTTTTCCTCGGCAGCTTCCGCAACCATGCCGACTTTCACGAGGGCTGCACCTTGGCGATCGGTAAGCGGCTGGCCAAGGTGCTGGCACCGCGCTGGCTGCGCATCGGCGGCTACTGGTATCCGCGCGGCGGCATGCCGATCGACGTGTTCTGGCAGACCGCCGAGCCACCCAAGGGCCTGTGGCTGCCCGACCAGGGCGTGGCGCCGTATCGCGGGCGGGGATGAGCCGGACCCCGCCGACGCCCAGGCGACCGCCGCGCCCGGCCACTCCGGCCGCGCTGCGCGACGCGATCCGCGCCGAAGCCTTGCGGCTGGGCTTCGACGCCGTGGGCTTCGCCGCGGCCGCCCTGACGCCCGAGGCGCGGCGCCAGCGGCTGCAGCGGCTCGCCGCCTTCGTCGAGGCCGGCTGGCAGGGCGACATGGGCTGGCTCGGCGAGCGCACGGAAGCCCGCGCCGACCCGCAGCACCTGTGGCGCGATGCCCGGACGGTGGTGTCACTCGCCGTCAACTACGCCCCCGCGGGCGATCCGCTCGCGGTTCTCCAGGCGCGCGAGCGCGCCGCCATCTCCGTCTATGCCCAGGGCCGCGATTACCACGAGGTGCTGAAGAGCAAGCTCAAGGCGCTCGGGCGGTTCATCTGGGACACCTACCGGCACAACCTGAAGGTCTTCGTCGACACCGCGCCCCTGATGGAGAAGCCGATGGCCCAGGCGGCCGGCCAGGGCTGGCAGGGCAAGCACACCAACCTGGTGTCGCGCCGGTTCGGCTCGTGGTTGTTCCTGGGCGAGATCCTGCTGTCGGTCGAGCTGCCGGCCGATCAGCCCGAGACCGACCATTGCGGCAGCTGCCGGGCCTGCCTCGACATCTGCCCGACGCGCGCCTTTCCGGCGCCCTACCGGCTCGATGCCCGGCGCTGCATCTCCTACCTGACGATCGAGCACGAGGGCCCGATCGATCGCGAGCTCAGGCCCCTGCTCGGCAATCGCATCTATGGCTGCGACGACTGCCTGGCGGTGTGCCCGTGGAACAAGTATGCGCACCGGGCGCGCGAGACCGCGCTCGCGCCGCGCGCCGCACTCGACGCGCCGCCGCTCGCCGAGCTGGCGACGCACGACGACGCGGCCTTCCGCCGCCGCTTCGCCGGCACCGCCATCAAGCGCATCGGCCGCGACCGCCTCGTGCGCAATGTCGCCTATGCGCTGGGAAACAGCGCCGCGCCGGCGACAGCCCTGCCGGCGATCGAGCGGCTGCTCGACGATCCCTCGCCGCTGGTGCGCGGCGCCGCGGTGTGGGCCTTCGCGCGACTGGCACCGGATCAGGTTGCCGAGCGGCGGCGTTCGAGCCGTGAGAACGACCCCGTGGTACGCGCCGAATGGTCGGCGGCGGCGTGACCTCCTTGCCCGTGGTTCAGCCGGACCCGCAAGCGCTACGAGCGCCAAGGTCTGCTGGTCGAGCCGCAGGCCCTGGCGGAGGTTCAGCGCGATTTGGGGTCGCGGGATCGCGAGTAGGGGCTGGACCGCAGGTCAGCGCCGCTCCCGGAAGAACGCCCTCAGCAGCGCCGCCGCCTCGCTTTCGCCGAGACCGGGATATAGCTCCGGCCGGTGATGGCAGGTCAGCTGGTCGAACAGGCGCGGGCCGTGCTCGACACCGCCGCCCTTGGGATCGGGTGCGCCCCAATAGAGCCTGCGGATGCGGGCGAACGAGATCGCCTGGGCGCACATCGGGCAGGGCTCGAGCGTAACATAGAGATCGCAATCGACCAGGCGCGGCGCGCCGAGCGCCGCCGTCGCCCGGCGGATCGCCAGCATCTCGGCATGGGCGGTCGGGTCGCGATCCTCCTCGGTGCGATTGCCGGCTTCGGCAAGGACGGCGCCGTCGGGGCCGACGATCACCGCGCCGACCGGGACTTCCCCCCGCACAGCGGCTGCACGCGCCGCGGCGAGCGCACGTTCCATGGGCGATGGTCTTGTCGGGCCGGGCATAAGGATGACAATGGCAGCAAGAGAAGTCGGGAGGAGTATGCCATGCGATTCAGCTTCACGCCCGAGCAGGAGGAGTTCCGCGCCGGCCTGCGCCGCGCGCTGGAAGCCCGCTCGCCCACCAAGGAGGTGCGCCGCCTGATGGCCACCGAGGCGGGCTGGGAGCGGGACGGCTGGCAGCGGCTCAACAGCGAGCTCGGCCTGACGGCGATTCAGATCCCCGAGGAATATGGCGGCCAGGGCTTCGGCTTCGGCGAGCTCGGCATCGTGCTCGAGGAGATGGGCCGCAGCCTGCTCTGCGCCCCCTTCCTGTCGACCGCGCTCGCCGCCATGGCGATCCAGAATGCCGGCAGCGAGGAGCAGAAGGGCGCCCTGCTGCCGGCCCTCGCCGACGGCAGCAGGACCGCGACCCTCGCCGTCACCGAGGACAACGGCCGCAACGATGCCGCCGGGATTGCCATGACGGCGACCCAGTCGGGCGGCGTCTGGCGGCTGGTCGGCACCAAGAGCTTCGTGCTCGACGGCCACACCGCCGACCTGATCGTCGTGCTGGCCCGACTGGCCGGCACCAGGGGCGACCAGGGTCTTGCCTTCTTCACGGTCGCCGGCGATGCGGCCGGCCTCGACCGTCGCCGGCTCGACACCATGGACGAGACGCGCAAGCTCGCCCGCCTGCAGTTCGCCTCGGTGGAGGCGGCGCCGCTCGGCGAGCCCGGCAAGGCTGCCGCCGCGTTCGACCGGACGATGCAGCAGGCCGTCATTTGCCTCGCCAACGAGATGGTGGGCGGCGCCGACCGGCTGCGCCAGGACGCGCTCGACTACACCAAGATGCGCATGCAGTTCGGCCGCTCGATCGCCTCGTTCCAGGTCACCAAGCACAAGGCGGCCGACATGCTGGTCGATGTCGAGATGGCGAAGTCGGCGGCCTACTACGCCGCGGCGGCGCTCGACGAGGGCGACGACGACCTGCCGGCGCTCGCCGCGCTCGCCAAGGCCGCGGCGTCGGAAGCCTACCTGCAGACCGCGATCCATGCGGTGCAGATGCATGGCGGCATCGGCTTCACATGGGACAACGACACGCATCTCTGGTTCAAGCGCGCCAAGAGCTCGGAGATCCTGTTCGGCGACGCCAACTGGCATCGCGAGCAGATGATGCGGCACTGGAAGCACTGAGGAGCGGGATCATGAGCGAGCACGACGAAGCCACGGTCCGCGCCGAGGTCCGCGCCTGGCTGGAGGCCAACTGGAATCCCGGGTACGGCCTGATCGAATGGCGCACCAAGCTGATCGAATCGGGATGGGGAGCGCCGCACTGGCCCAGGCAATGGTATGGCCGCGACCTGCCGGTGGCGATGAACGCCGTGGTCGACGAGGAGTTCGCGCGCGTCGGCGCGGTAGGCGTCGCCAAGGCCGGCATCCGCACCCTGGCGGCCGCGACCATCCTGGCGCACGGCACCGATCTCCATAAGAAGAAGTTCCTGCGCCGGATCCTGACGGGCGAGGACACTTGGTGCCAGCTGTTCTCCGAGCCGGGCAGCGGCTCGGACATGGCGGGCGCGGTCACGCGCGCCGACCGGCGCGGCAACCAGTGGGTGATCAACGGGCAGAAGGTGTGGACCACCAGCGCGCACAAGGCGCATTGGGGCCTGCTCCTGGCGCGCGCCAACTGGGACGTCGCCAAGCACAAGGGCCTCGCCTACTTCGTCCTCGACATGAAGCAGCCCGGCGTGCAGGTCCATCCGCTGAAGCAGATGAACGGCCACGCCTCGTTCAACCAGGTGTTCTTCACCGACGCCATCGTCGAGCCCGAGATGATGATCTGCGACGTCGGCGACGGCTGGACCGTGGCGACCACGACCCTGATGCACGAGCGGCGCGGCGCCGACGGCCTGCGCAGCTGGGCGACCGGCTCGGACCGCAGCGGCCGCATCTACGAGGAGGAACGGGCCGAGGTCGCCACGACCATGGAGCCCTACAAGTGGTACCCGCAGCGCGCCGGCCGCGTCGACCTCGTGCTCGAACGCGCCAGGGAGACCGGCAAGATCGACGATCCCATCGTGCGTCAGGAGATCGCCAGGCTGCTCATCATGTCGAAGACCGCCGAGTGGACCGCCCGCCGCGCCCGCGCCGCCCAGGAGCAGGGCCGGCCGCAGGGTCCCGAGGGCTCGCTCGGCAAGCTGGTGTCGAGCCATGTCGCCCGCCAGGCGGCGCGCGTGCACACCTATATCACCGGCGCCGACGCCCTGCTGCGCGGCAAGGACAGCCCGATGGAGGGCGTCATCGCCGAGATCCTGGTCTCCGTCCCCGCCACCTCGATCGCCGGCGGCACCGACGAGATCCAGCGCAACATCATCTCCGAACGCGTCCTCAAGATGCCCAAGGAGATAAGCGTCGATACCGACAAGCCATTCCGCGACGTGCCGCGGAACATCGTGTCGAGCTGATCCTATGAGCAAAGGTCCCTCGCTGCGCTCGGGACCTTTGCTTCGCTTCCATTCGACCTCGGCGTCATCCTGAGCGTAGCGAAGGATCTCTTCGCCCTGAGTCCAGATCGGTCCTTGATTGAAACGGCGATCAGATCCTTCGCTACGCTCAGGATGACGCCGAGGGATTCTCTGAGTTCAGGAGAGAAGTAGCGCCGCCCGTCCGGCGCGCGTATCCTGAGGCCATGCCACGTCCCCTCATCGGAGTCACCCTGGATGCGGAAAACCCGGGGGGCTACTCGAAATTTCCCTGGTATGCGCTGCGCCAGAACTATCTCGACGCGATCGACGCGGCGGGCGGCCTGGCGGTCGCGCTGCCGCACGAGCCCGACCGCGTCGGCGACTATCTCGAGCGCATCGACGCGCTGGTGGTGACCGGCGGCGCCTTCGACGTCGACCCGTCCCACTACGGCGGCGGCCCGGCCCACGCCACCGTCGTCACCAAGGATCGCCGCACCGCCTTCGAGCTCGCCGTCACGAGGGGCGCGCTCGACCGCGACATGCCGGTGCTGGGCATCTGCGGCGGCCAGCAGCTGCTGCACGTCGTGCTGGGCGGCAAGCTGATCCAGCACATCCCCGACGCGGTGGCCGATGCGCTGGCGCACGAGCAGCCCAACCCGCGCAACGAGCCCGGCCATGTCGTGACAGTGGCGCGCGGCACCCGGCTGCACGGCATCGTCGGCGCCGACGAGCTGGCGGTAAACAGCGCCCATCACCAGGCGGCCGCCGACTCGCCTGCCGGGATCGTGGTCAACGCCACCGCGCCCGACGGCGTGATCGAGGGCATCGAGGCGCCGCGCTACCGCTTCTGCATCGGCGTGCAGTGGCATCCCGAGTTCCTGATCTCGGAGGGCGACGCAAGGCTGTTCCGCGCCTTCCTGGGGGCGGCCGCAGCGACGTGAGCGAACCGGAACGAATCGCCAAGCGTCTGGCGCGCGCCGGCCTGTGCTCGCGACGCGACGCCGAACGCTGGATCGCCGCCGGCCGCGTCAAGGTCGACGGCAAGGTGCTGGAGACGCCGGCCTTCACCGTCACCGACAAGAACGTGATCGAGGTCGACGGCAAGAAGCTGCCCGACACCGACCGGGCCCGGCTGTGGCGCTACCACAAGCCACCCGGCGAGCTGGTGACGGCGCGCGATCCCGAGGGCCGGCGCACCATTTTCGACTCGCTCCCCAAGACCCTGCCGCGCGTGGTCACCGTCGGCCGTCTCGACTTCATGTCGGAGGGCCTGCTGCTGCTGACCAACGACGGCGGCCTGGCGCGCCGGCTCGAGCTGCCGGCCAACGGCTGGATCCGGCGCTATCGGGCGCGCGTGCACGGCACGGTCGATCCGGCGCGGCTCGCCGGGCTGGCCAACGGCATCACCCTCGAGGGCGTGCGCTACGGCGCCATCAAGGCCCACCTCGAGCGTCAGCAGCGCACCAATGCGTGGCTCGAGATCACCCTCGCCGAGGGCAAGAACCGCGAGGTGCGCCGCGTGCTCGCCCATCTCGACCTGCCGGTGATGCGGCTGATCCGCGTCGCCTTCGGGCCGTTCTACCTGGGCGAGCTCGGGCGCGCCGAGGTCGAGGAGGTGCCGCCGCAGGCGCTCGACAACCTGCTGGGCCTCGAGCCGCCTCGGCGCAAGCAGGGCTGGGCTAGACCGAAGGCCAATCCCGCGGCCAAGACGAAGAAGCGGCGGGCCTGATGCTGCGCGTGATCGGCGGCCGGCATCGCGGTCGCGCCCTGGCGGCGCCCGAGGGGCAGAGCGTGCGCCCGACCGCGAGCCGCGCCCGCGAATCGCTGTTCAACATCCTGATGCACGCCAGCTGGCGTGACGACGGAACCTCGCCCCTGATCGACGCCCGCGTGCTCGATGCCTTCGCCGGCTCCGGAGCGCTCGGCATCGAGGCGCTGTCGCGCGGCGCGGCGCACGCCACCTTTCTCGACAAGGACGCCGACGCCATCCGCTCGATCGGCGAGAACCTGCGCAAGCTCGGCGAGACCGGAGCGGCCCGGGTCGTGCGCGGCGATGCCACCCGCCCGCCGCCGGCGCAGGCCGCCTGCGACCTCGCCTTCCTCGACCCGCCCTATCGCTCGGGCCAGGCCGCGCCGGCGCTTGCCGCCCTGGACGCCGCCGGCTGGCTCGCTCCCGAGGCGATCGCCACCATCGAGCTGGCGCACAACGAGGATATCGAGGCGCCGCCGGGCTTCGAGGCGATCGACGAACGCCGCTATGGTGCGGCCAAGATCGTGATCCTGCGAAAGACCCGATGACTCTCTCGACCCCGCTCTACGTGCTGCGGCACGGCGAGACCGCCTGGAACACCGAACGGCGCATGCAGGGGATGCGAGATTCCAACCTGACGGAGCGTGGACGCCTGCAGGCGGAGGCGATGGGGCGCACCCTCGCGCGCGAGCTCGCGGACAGCACGGGACCGACCGTGTTTCTGCGCAGCCCGCTCGGCCGGGCGCGCGAGACCGCCGCCATCATCGGCCGCGAGATCGGTCTCGATCCCGGGCAATGGCGCGACGACCCGCGTCTCGTCGAGCTGGGCTACGGCGCGTGGGAAGGCCTCGCCTGGAAGGAAATCGAGGTCACCTATCCGACGGCGCTCGCCGACTGGCGCGCCGACCCGCACGGCTATTGCCCGCCGGGCGGCGAGACCCATGCCGAGCTGCGCACCCGCTCCGCTGCCGTGCTGGCCGAGGTCGCCGCCGCCGGCGTGCGCACGGTGATCGTCGGCCACGGCGTCAGCGGCGCCGTCCTGCGCGGCCTCAATCTCGGCCTCGACGCGCGGGCGATGTTCGTCCTGGAGAAACCGCAGGACGCCTTCTTCCGCCTGCTCGCCGGCCGCGAGGAGCGGATCGTCTGCGGGTAACGCTAACCCCGCGACAGCCGGGCCGTGCGGCGGCAACCGGTGGTCTCGCTGACCACCAGGCCGCCGCCCTCGCTGCGCACCGAGAGCTTGCCCGTGCGGCGGTCGGCGGCCTTCACCGAGGCGACGGCGACCAGCGAGAACGTGCCCGAGCTCTTGGCGAGGCCGTGGATCTGCCACAGGCTGGGCGTCGGGGCCGGCGGGGCGGCCTTGCGCTGGTTCGGCACCGGGCCGTGCGCCGTGGTGTCGTAGGCCGAGCCGTCGACGAAGCCGTTCTGGATGAAGAGTAGGTAATCGAGCGGCGCGTTGCACGAGCCGCCGTCGCTGCGGCCGCGCCATTGGCCGTCGAGCGGCGAGGCCGGGGCAGGCGTTCCATCGCGCGACGTCGCCGCCGGCGGCGCGGCAGCCGGCCGCGTCTGGGCATTGGCCGTGACGGCACCCGCCACCAGCAGCAAGCCGACGAGAAAGCGGGTCATCGTCTGCCGAACAGGCGCTCGATGTCGGCGAGCTTCAGCTCGACGTAGGTCGGCCGGCCGTGATTGCACTGGCCGGAGTGCGGCGTCGCTTCCATCTGGCGCAACAGCGCATTCATCTCCTCGACGCTCAGGCGCCGGCCGGCGCGCACCGACGTATGGCAGGCGAGCGTGCCGCAGACCTCCTCGACCTTCTCCTTGAGCGAGAGGTGATCGCCCAGCTCGGCGAGCTCGTCGGCGAGGTCGCGCACCAGGCCCTGGACGTCGAGCTCGCCCAGCACGGCCGGCGTCTCGCGCACCACCACGGCGCCGACGCCGAATGGCTCCAGCACCAGCCCCATGTCGGCGAGCTCGCCCATCCGGCCGGCGAGGCGGCGCACGCCATCCTCGCCCACCTCGACCACCTCGGGCAGCAACAGCGCCTGGCGCTTCACGCCGTCGGCCTCGAGCTGGCCCTTGAGACGCTCGTGCATCAGCCGCTCGTGCGCGGCGTGCTGGTCGACGATGACCACGCCCTCGGCGGTCTGGGCAACGATGTAGGTCTCGTGCAGCTGGGCTCGCGCCACGCCCAGCGGATAGGCAGCGCCGTTGCCGTTTGCGGCCGGTCCGGACGCGGGCTCGACGCGGGCCGACGGCTGGCCGAGCGGTGCCATGAACTGCGCCGCCGCTTCGGCGAGGCCGCGCGGCGGCAACCATGCCGACCTGGCCCCGCCGCCCATCGGCAGCGCCAGCCCCTGGCCGGTGTGCGGGCGGAAGGCGCCCAAGGCGGCATCGGAGACCGTGGTGCTGGCGCGGTGCCCGGCCGCCGCCAGCGCCGTGCGCAGCGCGCCGACGATCAGGCCGCGCACGATGCCGGCGTCGCGGAAGCGGACCTCGGTCTTGGCCGGATGGACGTTGACATCGACCATGCCGGTCGGCGCCTCGAGGAACAGCGCCACCATGGGATGGCGGTCGCGCGCCAGGAAATCCTGGTAGGCGCCGCGCACCGCGCCGGCCAGCAGCTTGTCGCGCACCGGCCGGCCATTGACGAAGAGATACTGGTGCTGGCCGGTCGGCCGGTTGAGGGTCGGCAGGCCGGCGAAGCCGGTGAGCCGGAAGCCCTCGCGGTTGGCATCGATGGCCACGGTGTTGTCGGCGAACTCGCGGCCCATGATGGCGCCGAGCCGCGCCAGCCGGCCGGCGTCCGGATTCTCGAGCAGCGACGGCATGGCCGCCGGCAGGTCGATCAGGGTGCGCTCGTCGCTGTCGAGCCTGAAGCCTACAGTTGGATGGGCCATCGCCAGCCGGCGCAGGGCATCGGCGACATGGCCCGACTCGGTGCGCGGCTCCTTGAGAAACTTCAGCCGCGCCGGCGTGGCGAAGAAGAGATCGCGCACCTCGACCCGCGTGCCGAACGGATGCGCCGCCGGCCGAGGCTCGCCCTTGGCGCCGCCGTCGATCTCCAGGCACCACGCCGTCTCCGCGCCGGCCGGGCGCGAGGTGAGGGCCATGCGGCTCACCGAGGCGATCGAGGGCAGGGCCTCGCCGCGGAATCCCAGGGTGCGGATGTCGTCGAAATCGTCGTCGGGCAGCTTGGAGGTGCAGTGCCGCTCGACCGCGAGCTCGAGCTCCTGGGGCGTCATGCCGATGCCGTCGTCGACTACCGACAGGAAGGTGCGGCCACCCTCCTTCAGGACGACGACGATGCGCCGGGCGCCGGCATCGATGGCGTTCTCGACCAGCTCCTTGGCAGCGCTTGCCGGCCGCTCGACCACCTCGCCGGCGGCGATGCGGTTGACGAGGGTCGAGGGAAGGCGGCGAAGCGCGCTCATGAGGGCCTGAGTCTACGCCTGTCGCCTTGCGGAAAGATACTGGCGGGTGACGACCTTGCTCTCCTCGACGGCGGGCTGGTCGAAGGCGTCGACGCCCCACAGCTCGGCGGCGAACATGGTCTCGAGCATGTAGTGCATCATCAGCGCGCCCATCACCTTCTCGTCGAGCGTGGCGATCCGGATGACGCGCGTCGGCCGGCCGTTCTTGACCAGGGTCGCCACCGTGGCGTCGGCCTCGGCCAGCAGCAGGTCGCCCATGCGGTGGCCCTCGAGATAGGCCAGCGCCTTGTCGCCGGCGACCCGCTGCGGCGAGACCAGGCTGCCCTGGCCGGCGGTGTCCTGGATCAGCAGGGTCAGCATCTTGTCGATCGGCCCGCCGAGATAGAGCTGGGTCTGGCTGTGCTGGTCGATCGTGCCCATGGCGCGGACCGGCGTGGTGCCCTTGCCGTCCTTGCCGAGGCTCTCGGCCCACAGCTGGCGATACCAGAAGGCGAAGCTGTCGAGGCGATCGACGTAGGGCATCAGCACGGTGACGTTGATGCCGCGCTGGTTGGCGAGCCCGACCGACAGCGCCGCGCCGATCGCGGGGGCGAGGCCCGCCGTGTCGTTGGCCGCCAGCGTCGGGTCGAGGACGCTCGCCGCGCCCTCGCGCACCGCGGCGCAGTCGAGGCCGGCGATCATGGCCGGCAGCATGCCGACCAGCGACAGCGCGGAGTAGCGTCCGCCGACCCGGGGATCGTGCTCGAGGATGGTGGCGCCGAGCCGCGTCGCCAGCCGGCGCAGCGGGTTGTCGGCCGCCTCGGTGATGGCGATGAGATGGTCGCCCACGCGGGCCTTGCCGACCTTCGCCTCCAGCCCTTCCAGGACCGCGAAGAGCTGGACCAGGGTCTCGGGCGTGCCGCCGGACTTCGAGATGGCGATGAAGCCGGTGCGATCGAGCGGCAGGCGTGACAGCAGCTCGGCGTAGGTCGCCGGATCGACGTTGTCCATGAACCAGAGCCTGGGCCGGCCGGGGGCCGGGCCGAAGCCCTTGTCGGCCAGCGCGACCAGCGCCTTGCCGCTCATGCTGGAGCCGCCCATGCCCATGACGACGACATGCTCGAAGCGGGCGAAGCGCTCGGCGTGCGGCCTGAGTGCCGCGAGATCGTCGCGCCGGGCCGGCAGGCCGAGCAGCGGCAGCGTGCCGTCCTCCTTCCAGCGCCGGATCTTGTCGAGGGCGGCGCCGGCCCGCTCGAGCTCGCGTGCCAGCGAGGCGCGCGACAGGCCCGCCTTGCCGACCGCATCCTCGAGGGCGTCGTCGATGATCTGCGTGTACAACATGAGAAACCTCGTCAGGGGTCGGTGACGATTCCTGCCGGCTTGCCGACGACGATGGTGGTCAGAAGCTCGTCGTTCAGCAGGCGATGGGCGAGCCGGCGCACGTCGTCGAGGGTGACCGCCTCGATCAGCCTGTCGCGTCGCGTCAGGTGATCGGGCGAGAGGCCGTCGACCTGCATCGACAGCAGCAGGCCGGCGATTGCCGGCGACGAATCGAGCGACAGCGACAGCGCGCCGCCGAGATAGGTCTTGGCGTCGGCCAGCTCCTGCTCGGTCGGGCCCTCGGCGCGCAGGCGGGCCAGCACGGTGCGCACGACGCCGAGCGTCTCGGCGATGCGCTCGTTGGCGCTCGCCGTCGAGATCACGATCAGGCCGGCCTTGCTGTAAGCGCGCAGGCTGCTCGACGCGCCGTAGGCCAGGCCGCGCTTCTCGCGCACCTCGGTGAACAGGCGCGATCGCTGGCCACCGCCGCCCAGGATGTGGTTCAGGGCAACGACGGCGTACCAGTCGGGGTCGTGTCGCAGCACGCCCGGCAGTGCCAGCAGCGCCGTGCTCTGCGGCACCGGCCGCTCGACCACGACGGTGCGCGGCCGGGTGGGCGGCGTCCAGTCCGGCAGAGCCGGCGGCAAGGTTCCTTCGGGCAGGCCACCGAAAGCATGGTCTAGCTGACGCGCCAGGTCGTCGGCCTCGATGTCGCCCACGACGGCAATCACCAGGCCGCGCCGTTCGAGCAGGGCCGCGGCGCGCCGCTCGAGATCGCTGGTGGTGAGCTTGCGGAGATCGTCGGGCGTTCCGTCCGGATCGGCGGCGTAGGGATAGCCGGCGAACTCGGTCGTCATCAGGGTCCGCGCGGCAACCGACGACGGCCGCTGGCTCGCCTGGTTCAGGCTGGCGATGGTCTGCGTGCGTCGCTGCTCGATCATGTCGGGGGCGAAGCGCGCCTGGATGAGTGCCAGGCGCAATAGCGCGAAGCCCTCGTCGCGGGTCGCCGCCAGGACGCGCAACGACCCGCCCAGCCGATCGAGCGAGGCACCGAATCTCAGGGAGGCTGCGGCATCCTCGAGACTCTGGCGAAACGCCTGGCCATCGAGCCAGCCCGCACCGTCGGTCAGTAGCGTGGCCATGAGACTGGTGACGCCCGACTGGCCGGCCGGATCGGTGGCGGTGCCGCCCGGCAGCGAGAACGACAGCGACAGCACCGGCACGCTCTTGTCCTGCACCAGCCAGACCCTGAGCCCGAGCCGCGTCGTCACGACCTTGATGTCGACCGCGCCGGCCGCCGTGGGCAGCCCCACCAGGGTCGACGCGAGCGCGGCCCCGAGCAGGCGACGGCGGGTCGTCATCGGCTCCCCCTCATCGGCTGCCTGGGGGCGGCGTGAGCAGCGAGGTCACCAGGCGTTGCGGCTGCCAAACGTGCCGGGCCGCGGCAATCACCTCGTCCGGCCGGACGGCCGCGATGCGCTCGGGCCAGGCGGCGATATCGGCAACCGTGCTGCCGGTGCTGAGCGCGCCGCCGTAGATGCGCGGCCCGCTCTGCAACGAGTCCTGGGCATAGATCGCGGCGGCGAGCAGTTGATTCTGCGCCCGCTCGAGCTCGCCGGCGCCGAGGCCGCCATCGATCAGCCGCGCGAGCTCGGCGGTCACCGCGCCCTCGACATCGGCCATGGTCACCGACGCCGCGGGATGGATGCCGATGTCGAAGCTCGCGAGGCCGAGGCTGTTCGGACGGTAGCCCGCCCAGGCCGAGAGCGCCCGCTTGCCGTCGACGACCAGCGCCCGCCACAGCCGGCTGGTCTCGGTCCCGCCCAGGAGCTGGGCGAGGACCTGCAGGGCATACGCGTACTGCGACTCGCCCTTGCTGTAGGATGGTGCCAGGTAATGCCGCGACCAGCGCGGCTCGCGCACCCGCGGGTCGGCGCGACTGACGGTCTGCGGCAGGTCGGAGGCGCCATGATCGGGGCGGCGGCGCGGCGCGACCGGTCGGGCGGGAATCGGCCCGTAGAATCTCTCCGCCAGTTCGCGCACCTGCTCGGGCGTGGTGTCGCCGCCGACGATCAGGATGGCGTTGTTGGGCATGTAGTGCTGGCGATAGAAATCCATCAGGTCGGCGAGCGTCAGCGCCTCGACATCGGCCACGGTGCCGCTGATCGGCATGCCGTAGGGCTGCCCCTGCCCGTACAGCCTCTCGTTCACGACCTCGTCGAGCAGGGCGGACGGCGAATTGTCGATCCGCATGCGCCGCTCCTCGAGCACGACCTGGCGCTCCGGCACCAGCTCCTTCTCCGTCATGCGCAGATTGGCCATGCGATCGGCCTCCATGCGCATTACCAGCTCCAGCCGGTCGGGCGAGACGGTCTGGTAGTAGCCCGTCGAATCGTAGGTGGTGTAGGCGTTGTCGCGCCCGCCGTTCTTCGACACGACACGCGAGAACTCCGAGGGGCCGACGATTTCGGTGCCCTTGAACATCATGTGCTCGAGGAAATGGGCGATGCCGGTCTTGCCGGGGACCTCGTCGGCGCTGCCGACCTTGTAGACCAGGAGCTGGGTGACGATCGGCGCGCGCGACGACGGCAGGACGACCACCTGGAGGCCGTTGGGCAGGGTGAACGTGTCGACCTGTCGCCGCCCGACAGAAAACAGCCTGGCGCTCGCCGGCCACGCCGGCGCCAGCGCCGCAGCAGCGGCGAGGCCGCCGAGCAGGGTTCGGCGGCCGATCTCGGCGCGCGGCGTCAGAAGATGCCTTCGAGGATGCCGCGCTTGCGCCGGGTGATGGTCGGCGTGTTGCCGGTCGCGGGCTGGCCTGCCGCCTGGGCGTCGCGGATGCGCTGCTGCTCCCTGGCCGGGTCGACCACGGTGCCGGTCGGCGCAGGGTCCTGCCAGAAGATAAGGCTGTCGATGAAGCCCTTGTCGCTGTTGTTGATCGTCTTGGTGTCCGTATTGACCCGGCTGCGGATCTCGGGGTCGATGCCGCCTTGCCCGGCGCGCGCGACCAGCGCCTGCTCCGAGCTGGTGCCGCGCGCCGGGCCGGCGGCGCCGCCGCCAGTGGTGCGCTGCTGCACGCGCCCGGCCAGCGCCGGCGACAGGGCTTCCTTGGCCTGGTCGGCCGGCGTCATCTCCTGCGGCCTGGGCTCGCCGGGCCGCGGCGGGCGCAGCTCGGCATTGGGCGGCATGGTGAGAGGCGAATGCGAGACGATCTTGAACTCGTCGGGCGACACTTTCTTGGCGCCGCCGAGGTTGGCGAAGGCGCCGCAGCCGCCCAGCGCAAGGCCGCACAGGACGACCGCGAAAGGCAGGAGAGTCGAGGAGCTAAACGTCGTCCTTTGCATCGTTCGTCCTTCGGATTTCATTCTTGTCCGTCGATCATGGCCACTTCAGGGCGCGCGCCGCCGGTCGCCGATCAGGGAATCGATGAGCATCAGGCCGACGCCGACAACGATCGCCGAATCGGCGACATTGAACGCCGGCCAATGCCAGCGTCCGACATGGAAATCGGCGAAGTCGAACACCGCTCCCCACCGGGCGCGGTCGATAACATTGCCGATGGCGCCCCCCATGACAAGACCGATGCCCCACGCCGTGAGGGCATTGTCGTTGCGTCTCAACCAGACGAACAGCCCGATGCAGACGGCGATGGCCACGGCCGACAGGATCCAGGGTGGCAGCGCCTCCTCGCCGCCGAGCAGGCCGAAGCTCACGCCCCTGTTCCACACGATGACCAGCCGGAAGAAGCCGTCGATCACCGGCACCACGGCGCCCGCCTGCTGCAGATAGCCGAGCAGGAGCTGCTTGGACACCTGATCGGCCACCAGCGTGATCGCGACCAGGACCATCGCCTGGCGGTCGATGGGCCTCATGAGCAAATCACCCTTCCACCGCCGCAGCGCAGCGCAGGCAGAGCAGCGGATGGCGCGCAGACTTGCCGACCTCCTCGAGAACCTGCCAGCAGCGCGCGCACTTGTTACCATGCGCGAGCGCCGGCTCGACGGCGACGCCGGCCACGTCCGCAAGCGCAAAGGCGCCTGCCGGAGCCGCGCCTTCGACCAGCTCGCCGCCCGAGGTGATGCAGATCTCGGCGAGGTCGAGGCCGGCCAAGGCGGTGCGATACTCGGGCGCCACGTGAACCCGCGGCGCCGCCTGCAGGCTGGAGCCGATGCGCTTCTCGGCGCGCTCGAGCTCGAGCGCGCCCGTGACCACGCGGCGCAGGCTGCGCACCGTCCGCCACTTGTCGCCGAGCGCATCGTTGCGCCAGACGTCGGGGATCGTCGGATAGAGCCGCAGGTGCACGCTCTCGCGCTCGCCGTCGGGCACGTCCCTGGGGCGGGCGAGCCACGCCTCTTCCGCCGTGAAGCAGACGATCGGCGCCAGCCACGCCGTCAGGAAGGAGAACAGCTCGGCCATCACCGTGCGCGCGGCGCGCCGCCGCAGCGCCGAGGCGGCGTCGCAGTAGATCGCGTCCTTGCGGATGTCGAAGTAGAAGGCCGACAGGTCGACCGCGCAGAAATTGTGCAGCTCGGTGGCGATCCTGTGGAAGTCGTAGTCGTCGACCGCCGGCCGGAACATCGCGTCGAGCTCGGCCAGGCGATGCAGCACCCAGCGCTCGAGCTCGGGCATGTCGGCGTAGGCCACCTGCTCCGCCGCGCTGTAGCCGTCGAGGCTCCCCAGCAGGTAGCGCAAGGTGTTGCGCAGCCGGCGATAGGCCTCGGCCTGGTGCTTCAGGATCTCGGGCCCGATGCGCTGGTCCTCGGTGTAGTCGGTGCCGACCACCCAAAGGCGCAGGATGTCGGCGCCGTACTGGTCGCACACCGATTGCGGCGCGGTGATGTTGCCCAGCGACTTCGACATCTTGCGGCCCTGCTCGTCGAGCGTGAAGCCGTGCGTCAACACGCCGTCATAGGGCGCGCGGCCGCGCGTGCCGCAGCTCTCGAGCAGCGAGGAATGGAACCAGCCGCGATGCTGGTCGGAGCCTTCGAGGTAGAGGTCGGCCGGCCATTTGAGGTCGGTGTTGCCCTCGAGAGTGAAGACATGGGTCGACCCCGAATCGAACCAGACATCGAGGATGTCCTTCACCTGCTCGAAATCCTGCGCCTTGTAGGCGTTGCCGAGGAAGCGCTCGGGCGGGCTCTCGAACCAGGCGTCGGCGCCCTCGCTGCGGAACGCCTCGACGACGCGCGCCATCACCTCGGGGTCGCGCAACGGCTCGCCGGTTTGCTTGTCGACGAACACCGCGATCGGCACGCCCCAGGCGCGCTGGCGCGACACGCACCAGTCGGGGCGCTGCTCGATCATGCTGCGCAGGCGGTTGTAGCCGGCGCGCGGCACGAAGCGCGTAGCGTCGATCGCCGCCAGCGCCTTCTCGCGGAGCGTGCCGCCGATCTCGGCGATCGGCTGGTCCATGGCGATGAACCATTGCGGCGCGTTGCGGAAGATCACCGGCGCCTTGGAGCGCCACGAATGCGGATAGGAATGGGTGATGCGGCCCGACGCCAGGAGCTTGCCCGCCTTGTCGAGCGCCTCCATCACCGCCTTGTTTGCCGGGCCCTTCTTGCCGACCGAGGTGTAGACCTGGAGACCGGCGAACAGCGGCACGTGCGGATAGTAGCTGCCGTCCTCGGCCACCGTGTCGGGCACCTCGACGCCGTTGGCGACGCCCAGCTCGTAGTCGTCGGCGCCGTGACCCGGCGCGATGTGCACGAAGCCGGTGCCGGCGTCGGCGGTGACGAAGCCGCCGGGCAACGGGCGCACATCGAACTCGTAGCCCTGGCCGCGCAGCGGATGGCTGGCGACGAGACCGTCGAGCTCGTCGGCCGCGACGTCGCGCACCAGGCGCGGCGTGAACCTGCAAGCCTCCGCCACGGCACCGACCAGCTCGCGCGCGACGATCATCTTCTCGCCCACGACCGCCCGGCTGCCCTCGCCGACTGCGGCGACCTCGACCAGCGCGTAGGCGATGTCGGGCCCATAGGCGAGCGCGCGATTGCCGGGGATGGTCCACGGCGTGGTCGTCCAGATCACCACGGCGGCACCGTCGAGGGTGCCGTCCTTCGACCTCACGACCGGGAATCGGACGTGGACGGTGTCCGACACGTGGTCGTGGTACTCGATCTCGGCCTCGGCCAGGGCGGTCTTCTCGACCACCGACCAAAGCACCGCCTTGGAGCCCTTGTAGAGGCCGCCGTTCATCAGGAACTTGCCGATCTCGCCCACGATGGTGGCCTCGGACCCGTAGGCCATGGTCGAGTAGTAGTTGTCCCAGTCGCCGTCGACGCCGAGGCGCTTGAACTCCTCGCGCTGCACGGCGATCCAGTGGTCGGCGAACGCGCGGCACTGGCGGCGGAACTCGCCGACCGGCACGGTGTCCTTGTCCTGCTTGCGGGCGCGGTACTCCTCCTCGATCTTCCATTCGATCGGCAGGCCATGGCAGTCCCAGCCCGGGACGTAGTGGCTGTCCTTGCCCAGCATCTGCTGGGTGCGGCTCACCAGATCCTTGAGGATCTTGTTCAGCGCGTGACCGATGTGCAGGTTGCCGTTGGCATAGGGCGGGCCGTCGTGCAGGACGAATTTCGGCCGGCCCTTGCTCTCGGCGCGCAGCCTGTCGTAGAGGCCCATATCGGCCCACCGCTTCAGCAGCTCCGGCTCCTTCTTGGGCAGGCCGGCGCGCATGGGAAAGTCGGTCTTGGGCAGGAAAACGCTGGATTTATAGTCGGTTGTCACGGGCAACTCGATTGCGGATGAGGAGCGTGGAGCGACTGCCGGACGGCAGTCACAGGAATCTGGACGACCCGGCCGCCGTCAGCGGACCGGGCGGATAATTCGCTCCTGCAGGGCCCCGGTAGACATAGGGCCGGCAATCTAGGGACGGGGGTGCGGAGGGTCAAGGCGGCCCGCTCTGCAGGGCATTCGCACAGGGGCGTGCTTTTTCATTCTCCTCCCTAGTGAAGCTGGAGAGGTGCCCCCGTAATCGGGGGCGGAGGGGTCATAGGCCCCAGTCCCGCTGCTCATGACCCCGTCGCCTGGGCATTTTGGCCGCAGAGCGGCCAAAAGCCTTTAGACGGCGACACCTCCCCAGCGAAGCTGGGGAGGAGAATGAGAGAGCGCCCCTATGCGAATGCCCTGGCTCTTGACGGAGTCCGGCCGCGATCCCGATAATCCACCCACTGCCGGACATCGGGCCGGCGATTCTCTCCCCCTTACTGGCGGACCGCCCAACCGGGCGAACCCAGGCCGCCTGCGCACACAGCAACAGCACGGAGACAGCCATGTCCTTCTGGACAGACCTGCGCCTGCCGGCGGAGCACGAGCTCCTGGTGGGCTTCTACGACCTGCGCGGTTACATGCGCTACGCCGAAGCGACCGAGCCGCAGCCGCTGCTCGATCTCATGACGGGCTATTTCGCCTGCACCGGGCAGATTGTCGCCGCTGCCGGCGGCCGTCTGATCAAGACACTGGGCGATGCCGGCCTGGTCGCCTTTCCCGCCGACCGAGTGGACGCCGGCGTCCAGGCGATGCGCACGCTGCAAGCGACCGGCCGCGACTGGCTGGGCTCGCGCGGCTTCAGGACGGCCATTCTCGCGAAGCTGCACATCGGCCCGGTCGCGGTCGGCCGCGTCGGCAGCCCGGGCGAGGAGATCATCGACGTATACGGCCGCACGGTGAACATCGCCGCAGCGTTGCCCAGCACCGGCATCGCCGTTACGCCAGCGGTGTTCCGCAGCCTGCAGCCCGACACCCGCAAGCTGTTCAAGAAGCACACACCGCCGATCACCTACATCGACGCCGACGACCACCGCCCGATGTAGGAGCAACCAGCGCCGCGCCTGTTGCGATTGCGATCTGTCGCGACTGTACGCGACCGCATTGGTGTCATCCCGAAGCGCAGCGAGGGATCTTTCCGCCGTCACGAAAAGATCCCTCGCCATGCTCGGGATGACAGCGGATTTGTCGTCGGCGTGGTGCGCCAACTCGAAGCGGACCAGCGCAGAACAGGCTACGGTAACGTACCGAATGCATCGGGAGGAACTTGTGGCGACCATCGAAACCGCGCTGACACGCCTCCTCGGCATTCGGCATCCGATCCTGCTCGCCCCGATGGGGTCGGCTGCCGGCGGAAAGCTGGCCGCCGCCGTAACCCACGCCGGCGGCTTGGGCCTGCTCGGATCGGGCTATGCCGACGAGAAGGCGATCCGGCGTGAGTTGTCCGAAGCGGGCAATGCGCGCGTCGGCATCGGTTTCATCCTGTGGGCGCTCGACAAGAACCCCGCAGCCCTCGACGTGGCGCTGGATGCCAGGCCGGCGGCTGTCATGCTGTCGTTCGGCGACCCATCGCCCTACACCGGCCGCATCAAGGCGGCGGGCGGCAAGATCATCTGCCAGGTCCAGACGCTCGACCAGGCGAAGCAGGCCGCCGACGCCGGCGCCGATGTGATCATCGCCCAGGGGCGCGATGCCGGCGGCCATTCGGGCACGACGCGCGGCACCATCGGGCTCGTCCCCGCCGTGGTCGATGCCGTCGGGCCGATCCCGGTGGTCGCGGCGGGCGGCATCGCCGATGGACGAGGCCTCGCCGCAGCCCTGTCGCTGGGCGCGGCCGGCGTGTCGATGGGCACGCGGTTCACGGCGACCCGCGAATCGCTGTGGAGCCAGGCCATGAAGGAGAAGGCGGTCGCATCGGGCGGCGATGAGACCGCGCAGACCCGCGTCTTCGACATCGTCCGCGCCGCGGCCTGGCCCGACATCTATCCGGGGCGCGCACTGCGCAACGACTTCTTCGAGCGCTGGCACGGCAAGGAAGAGGTGCTGACCGAGCAGCAGAAGGAAGTCGATGCCAGCTACTCGGCCACCGCGCCCGATGATCTCAACCAGCGCGTCGTCTGGGCTGGCGAGAGCGTCGATCTGGTGCGCGACATTCCCTCGGCGCAGGATCTGATCGAGCGGATCGTCGACGAGGCGTCGGCAGTGTTGCGGGGCGGCGCGGCGCTGGTGCGCGCGTGATCCCCGGCCGGCGGGCCATTTGGCACTACGGAAGCCCGCAGCCCGGAAAAACATGAGCGTCACAGGAGTCGCGCGCTCATGGGCCCTAACTTGTCATCCTGAGCGAAGCGAAGGATCTCATCGCCAGAAGTTCTAAAGTACACTCGTACCAAGTGGCGATGAGGTCCTTCGCTTAAGGCGCGGTAAGCCGCGCCTCACTCAGGACGACAGAAAGTTCGCGGTGGCGAACTCATCTACGGCCAAAGAACGACGATCGAAAAAGTCACAGGCTCTCGGGGTGAGGTCCCATCGTAAACTGGGAGTGTCGCATCCGATACGACAGTAACGCTCGGCGCGCGACTACCCGCGGACGTCCCGCAATATCCGTCGCGCCGACTCGCCGTCGGCCGCGATCTGCGCCTTGAGCTGGTCGAGGCCGGCGAACTTCATCTCGGGACGGATGAAGTCGACCAGCGCCACGCGCAGCGTCTTGCCGTAAAGGTCGCCCGCGAAGTCGAACAGGTGGACCTCGAAATTCTCCTGGATCTTGCCGAACGTCGGTCGGCGACCGAGATTGGCCACGGCGTCGCGCCAAAGGTCGTCGACCAGCGTGCGCACGGCATAGACGCCGAAGCGCGGCCGGAGATGCTCGCCCAGCACCACGTTGGCGGTCGGGAAACCGATGGTGCGACCACGCTGGTCGCCCAGCTCGACCGCGCCCTCGATCTCCCAGGCATGGCCCAGCAGCTCCGCCGCTTCGCTCACCCAGCCGGCGCGCAGCGATTCGCGGATACGGGTCGAGGAATAGATCTCGCCCTCGCGCATCACGGGGTCGAGCACACTGACGCCGAAGCCCTTGGCCTTGCCCTGCTTGCGCAGCTTCTCGACATTGCCGCTGCGCCGCGCCCCGAAGGTGAAGTCGTAGCCGCACACGACATGGCGCGCCGCCAGGCCCTGCAGCAGGACATCGTCGACGAAGGCGTCGGATGACAGCCCGGCGAAGGCCTGGTCGAAACGCTGGGCCAGCACGGCCGCGGCGCCGCAGCCGGCGAGCAGCCGCAGCTTGGCCGGCGGCAGGGTCAGACGGAAAGGGCCGGTGTCGGGCACGAAGAAGCGCCGCGGATGCGGCTCGAAGGTGAGCACGACCAGCGGCGCATCGAGCCTCTTCGCGTGCTCGCCGGCATGCGCCAGCAGGGCCTGATGGCCGCGATGCACGCCGTCGAAGTTGCCCAGCGCGACCACGCCGCCTCGCCAGGCGGCAGGCAGGCTCCGCCAGTCGTCGAACGCCGGGATCATGCCGCGTCGCGCCGTGGCACCAGCACCACCGCCTCGCCGTCGATCACCACCTTGTCGCCGTTCAGGCACTGCGTCTTGAGCGTCACGCGCCGTCGGGTGGTGTCGATGGCGGTGATGGTGGCGACGGCGGTGATGGTCTCGCCGATCAGCACCGGCGCCATGAACGACAGGGTCTGCGAGATGTAGACCGCGCCCGGGCCGGGCAGCTTGGTGCCGATCACCGTCGAGATGAAGCTCGAGCCCAGCATGCCGTGGGCGATGCGCTGGCCGAACCGCGTCGTGCGGGCAAAGCCGTCGTGCAGATGGATCGGGTTGGTGTCGCCGGACACGCCGGCGAACGCCATGATGTCGGCCTCGGTCACCGTCTTGCCGAACATCGCCGACATGCCCGGCTTCAGGTCCTCGAGATAAAGGCCGTTCATGGCCGCGAAGGCATTGCTCACTGTCGCTCGATCTCCCCCATTGGCGCGCCCTCTTACCATGCAGGGAGGCCTGTGCCACAGTCCGGTGAATGACCGTTCACACGCCCTCCGAGCCCGATCTCATCGCGGCCGCCCTCGCCCGCGCCGCCGGCCGCCACTTCGGCGGCGCGGCGACCATCGAGAGGCTCGGCCAGGAATCCGGCGGCGCGTCGCGCCATACCTGGAGCTTCGACGCGACGGTGAACGGCGAGTGCCACGGCCTGATCCTGCGGCGTGACCCGCCGTTGCAAGGCCGTCCCGGCGGCGAGCGCTCGAGCGCGCTCGACCGCGCCACCGAGTTTCGCGTCATCGCCGCTGCCTGGAAGGCGGGCGTTCGCGCCCCGGAGGTGCTGTTCGAGATGCTGCCCGAGGACGGGCTGGGCGAGGCCTACGTCATGCGTCGGGTCGGCGGCACGGCGATCGCCCGCAAGCTGCTGCGCGATGCCCCCTACGCCGCGGCGCGCAGACGCGTCACCGGCCAGCTGGGCGAGATCCTGGCCCGCATCCATGCCACCGACCTCACCACCCTGCCGCCGCTGGTCACGCGCCAGGCCGCCGACCAGATCGCCAATCTTCGCCAGTCGCTCGACCAGCTGGGCACGCCGCAGCCGGTGTTCGAGCTGGCGCTGTCGTGGCTCGACCGGCGCAAGCCGCCGCCGATCGACCGGCCGCTGCTGGTGCATGGCGACTATCGCACCGGCAACTACCTGGTCGACGAGACTGGCGTGACGGCGATCCTCGACTGGGAGGGCGCCCATCTCGGCGATCCGGTCGAGGATCTCGGCTGGCTGTGCGTCAAGAGCTGGCGCTTCGGCGCAATCGACAAGCCGGCCGGCGGCTTCGGCAGCCGCACCGAGCTGTGGTCGGCCTACGAGCGTGCCGGCGGCGCCAGGGTCGACCCGGCGCGCGCCCACTGGTGGGAAGTCCTGGGCACGGCGCGCTGGGGAATCATCTGCCACACCCAGGCATGGCGGCATCTCTCGGGCGCGGTGAAGTCGATGGAGCTCGCCTCGATCGGCCGCCGCGCCGTCGAGACCGAGGTGGATCTGTTGCAGCTGCTGAAGGAAGGCGCGTGACATGGTGAAGGCCTGAGATGGCGCAAGATCGCCCGACCGCCGCGGAGCTGCTGGCCGCCATCGCCGACTTCCTCCGGGAGGAGGCGACGCCGGCGCTCGACCGCGCCGAGCCGCGGCTCGGCTTCCAGATGCGCGTCGCCGCCAACTCGCTCGCCATCCTCGAGCGCGAGGCGCGTCTCGGCGCCGGCGCCGACGCGCGCGAGCATGCGCGTCTCCAGGCGCTGCTGCGGCGCGACGGCACGCTAGAGGACCTCAACCGCGAGCTGGCCCGCCAGCTGCGCACCGGCGAGCGCGACGAGCGCGACGCCGAGCTGATGGCCCACCTCGACGCGACGATCGCCGACAAGATCGCCATCGCCAACCCGAGGTGGCGGTGATTCGTCGCCGGGAGCGCTTCACTCGAGGATGCCGACCCTGGTCCTGCTTGCCGCGGAGCAACCTCCGCTGACTCGGAGATAATACCCTCCTCCCCAAGCTTCGCTTGGGGAGGGGTCGCCGTCTTCGGCGACGGAGGGGTCATGAGTCTCAGGCTCGACCCTCTCTCATGGCTCATGACCCCTCCGTCGCGTATGACGCGACACCTCCCCAACTACGTTGGGGAGGGGAACATGAACGCCACTCCGGCGGAGGTTGCTCCGCCTCGAGTGGCGCGCTCACGGCAATGATCCTTCGGCCCTCACCGAACTATCGACCATGGCGGCACCTCGCGCGCGCGCATAGAGTTTCCGCATGACAACCATCAACGCTCTCTCCGAGGTCGCCGCCCTGATGGGCGACCCGGCGCGCGCGGCCATGCTGTCGCTGCTGATGGATGGCCGCGCCCATACCGCCTCCGAACTGGCGCTCACCGCCGGCATCACCGCCCAGACCGCGAGCGGGCACCTGGCGCGCATGGTCGCCGGCAACCTGCTCGCCGCCCGCGCGCAGGGCCGCAACCGCTTCTACCGGCTGGCCTCACCCGAGGTGGCGCACGCCATCGAATCGCTGATGAACGTCGCCGGCATGCGCGCGCCGCCGGCCTCGGCCAGCGCCGCCTGGCGGCGCGATCCCGACCTGCGCTTCTGCCGCACCTGCTACGATCACCTCGCGGGACAGGTCGGCATCGCCGTGACCGACGCGCTGACCCGGGCCGGCCACATCGAGCCGCAGGGGCCACGCGACTGGAAGCTGACCGACGGCGGCGACCTGTTCTGCCAGCGCATCGGCGTCGACGTCGACGGCGCGCGCCGCGCCGGCGGCCGTCACTTCGCGCGCCAGTGCCTCGACTGGAGCGAACGGCGGCCGCACATCTCGGGCGCGCTGGGCGCCGCCATCGCCGACACCTTCTTCCGGCGCGGCTGGGCCGAGCGGCTGCGCCGCAGCCGCACCGTGCGGCTCACCGACTCAGGCCGGCGCGCGCTCGGCAGCCAGTTCGGCGCGACGCTCTGACAGGGCCTCGACAACGCAGTACGACGCCTGCAGCGCCGATCCACGGAAAGGCTGGTCGCCGACGCCGCGCGACGCCTGGCCGACCGTCCAGCGCGCCGGCCAGGGCAGCCGTTCGGCACCCCAGGGCGACGCGGCGCCGAGCGACGACCAGCGCGGATCGGCGGCGGTGCAGCACATCACGCCGCCGGGGCCCATGCCGGAGTGCAGGAGGATCCGCACATCGAAGGGCTCGCCGGGCAGGAGAGCGGGACCGTGCCAATAGTAGGGGCTGCGGCGCGGCTCGCGTCCGATGATGACGGTCAGGCGCTGCTCGGGCCCGCCGAGGCCGATCCACAGCGCCGGCAGGAGACCACGCTGGAATGTCGATACCAGCGTTTGCGGCGACCCGTCGCCCGCCGGCGCAGCGCGGCCAGCGAAGCGGAAACCGACGAGTCGATCGGCAAGGGGCTCGCCCCCGAAAGGCGCCGCATTCTCGCCCGTCTCGAGACTCTGCCACCGCTCGACCTCAGGCAAGCGCAGCGGCCAATGCAGCTGCTCGCGCACGCGGCCTTCGATGTCGACCACCCGATAGCGCAGCCCGCCGGCATCGAGCGCGGCCTGCACGCAATGAAGATACTCGACACCCTCGGGCATGCGATGCGCCGTCCCCGCGCCGGCCGTGCAGACCTGCAGCACGCCGCGATGGACCTGCACGTCGAAGGCCAGGATGTGGCTGCACAGGTAGGCGAGCACGCCGTTGTCGACCAGCGCATCCCAGAAGTCGCCGGCATGCTCCGGGCCGATCTCGCGCTGGTAGGCGCCCGAGAAGCCATTGACCGGGTGCACGGGATGATGGCCGGCCACCAGCTTGTGCCGGGCATCGCCATGCCGGCAGAGCACGTCGCGCAGCCACGCCGTCTCGACGCGGCCCTCGCCGCCGAGGCCCGACCACTGCGTGTGGACGAAGACCAGCAGCAGGTCGCCGCGCCGCACCCAGTAGGAGAGGCCTTCCTGGCCGGGCGGCCCGTTGCGCGGCAGGTGACCCAGCATCTCACGGAACACGGCCTCGCTCGTCGTGTCGTAGGTCGTGTGGTTGCTGGTGCAGTTCCACAGCGGGATGGCGCTGCGGTCGAGCCAGGCCATCTCGCGGTCGAGCCAGTAGCGCCATTGCGCGCGCAGCTCGTCCGGGTCGGCGCTGAGGCCGGCAATCTCGTCGCCGAGGAACAGCACGAACTCGGGTGCCGGCTCGAGGCGGCGCACGACATCGTTGACCGACGCGAAGGTGCGCTCGTGCGGCGCCCCGGCGATGCCGGAGCACGAATCGCCGTAGACGACGAAGCGATGGCCCGGCCCCTCGGGAACCAGAGCCGCGAGCGGCCCGGCGCGCGACGTCGAGTCCGGCATCGCGCTCAGCCCTGTGTCGGGGATGACGGGGCGGCCGCCGCCTTCTCGTCGCGCACCAGGCGCGCCTTGCCGAAAGCCAGCCCGTCGCCCGACGGGATCTTGGCGATCTGAGAGGCGCGCAGGAACCGTTCGTCGCCCACTGTCAGGGAGATGTCGGTGAATAGCAGGGAGCGCGTCTGGCGCACCACCTCGGCCCTGCCCTCGACCCAGTCGCCGACCCTGGCGGGTGCCACGAAGTCGAACGTCATGCTGACGGTCGGAAGGAACTTGCGCAGGCCGACGAGCGTGCCGCCACCCATCGTGCCGACGAGATCCGCGACCGTCATCATCATGCCGCCGTGCAGGCCGCCGGCCGGATTGCACATGTGCTGGTGGACGCGAAAGCCCAGCACGAACTCGTCCCGCGTGCCCTTCGGCCCGCGCCTGGCGTAGAGATTGCCGATATGGCTGTTGAAAGTCGGATCGGGCCGGTCGCGGTCGAAGTCGATGCGCCGGAATCCCTCCGGCGGGTTGTCGAGGGCCTGGCTGTGGTCGGGCAAGTCTAACTCCGGATCTTGAGCGGACGCAGGCGGCTCAGCAGGGCGAAGGCGCCGAGGCCCGCCAGCACGTCGTGGCGCGGACCATAGAGACGGCCCCGCACCTGCGCCACATGCTCGTCGTGTCCGATCACCTCGGCCTCGGCCTGCAGCCAGTCGCCGACGCGGCCCGGCCCGAGATAGTCGATCGACAGCCGGGCGGTGACGGCGCGCCGCTGCAGGGCGTGCAGCACGGTCGAGCCCATCGCCGAATCGAGGAACGCCGCCAGCATGCCGCCATGCACGATGCCGAGCGCATTGGCGTGCTGGGGCCCCGGCAGGAAACCGCGCACGAGGCGCCCCTCCTCGATCCTCTCGAACCACGGCCCGTTGGCGGCGGCGAAGCCGGTGGCTTCGGTCAGCTCGCGAAAGCCGGCAGGTGGCGCGGATCTTCTCTCACGCATCGCGCTTCGGCCGCGGTGCGGCGAACTTCCGGTCGATCGTGGCCGGTGCGGCAGAAGGGAAAACGTCAGCCATGCCCGCGAATTGTCGACCGCTGCCTCCCCGAGGGCCAGCGGGAAATATTTCGCGCGGGGTGAATCCTCTGGCCTTCGGCGATCGTCACACGTCGTCGGCAACTACGGGACCACACAACACGCTTCGGTTCACGAGGTGAGTGCATCCGGCAAGGTTGTCATCCCGAGTAAGGCGTTTGCGAAGCAAACGCGGTAAGCGAGGGACCTTTGAGGCAACAGGAAAGGTCCCTCGCCTACGGCACTTGCTTAGCAAGTGCTTTGCTCGGATGACAGGTTTTCGTCGCGCGCATCACGCGTCAGCGTCGGAACCTGAACCACCTGCCTTGCGTCAGGCCCCTTCCCGGCGCCGTGTACAGCTGTCGCACGTCGACACTATAGTCGAGTCGACGGCGTATTGGAGTGAGGACCTGGACATGAGGCATCTTCGTGCAATCGGCGGACTCGTGATCCTGCTGGCTGGAGGGGACGCGGCCCTGGCGCAGGAGGTGGTGAACCTGAAGGGGACGTGGCTCCCTACCCAGGGCGTTCACATCGTCGATGGACCGAGCCGGCATCGCGAGAGCGGGACGGCCACGACCCCGGGTGCGCCTGACACGCATCGGACACACACCTCCAAGTTCGTCTTCCGCTTCGAAGGACAAGTGGGCCGGAAATTCTGGGGAGTCTTCGTGTCGGGCAAGGTTTCCGAAAAGTTCATCGGGGCCATATCGGTGGATGGCAAGCGCTTCGTCATGGCAGACGAGGACGGGACGTTCAGCGGCACCATCGTGAACGCCGACACATTGGACTACTGCTATACGCATATCACACCGACCGACAGGGCTGTGGCGTGCGGGCTGCTGGTCCGGGAGAAATGACGAGATCTTCCTTCACGCGAGATTCGCCAGCAGCGCCAGGCCATAGCCGACATAGTAGGTGGCCAGCACCGTGATGATGCGGTTCGACCACGACCGGAACTGGGTGTCGGAGAGACGCTCGAGCAGCAGCTTGCCGAGCGACGTGCCGATCATCGAGGCGGCGATGGCCACGGCCAGGAACCACGGCTCGACCGAGCCCGACTGCTCGATCAGCAGCCCGAAATAGACCAGCTTGAGGCCGTGATTGAACAGCTGGCAGGCGGCCTTGGTGGCGATGATCTCCTTCCGCCCGAGATTGGAACGCAGGAACAGCGTGTCGAGCAGCGGGCCGGTGACGCCGCTGATCAACATCAGCATCATGCAGACGGCGCTGCCGCCCAGCATCTGGCCGGCGTCGAGCCGGCGCGGCAGGACGCTTTCGGGGATTGCCCGGACGACGAACGGCGAGAGGCCGAGCAGCAGCAGCGCCATCGCCTTGTCCGGCACGTAGAGCCAGATCGACCACAGGCCGACCGAGAGCACGCTACCCACCAGGTTGGCGAGCGTCAGCTTCCAGACGATGTGCTGCCGCCACAGCAGGGCGCGCCAGCCGTTCGACGCCATCTGCGTCACCGCATGCAGGACCATGGCCTGCGGCAGCGGCATGACGACCAGCAGCACGCCGACCAGGATCAGGCCGCCGGCCATGCCGAAGATCCCCGAGAGCAAAGACGTGCAGATCATGAGAAGGGAAAGGCCGAGAGCGAGCGCGACGGACATGGAGGTGTCTCCCCGGGAGGTGACCCACCATCAGGCCGCGCTATCGACACTTCAAATATATGATAAGTGAGATTACGATACTTTCGAGGTATCATGCTTTCCGGACCGCGCGTACCTCATTCCCCCTCCCCAGCTTCGCGGGGGAGGTGTCCGCGTCTTCGCGGACGGAGGGGTCATGAGCAGCAGTGCTGATGCTCATGACCCCTCCGTCGCCTAGGCATTTTGGCCGCAGAGCGGCCAAAAGCCCTTAGACGGCGACACCTCCCCAGCGAAACTGGGGAGGGGGAAAGATCGTCGCGACATGCGTTCGACGACTGGAGCCGCCCCATGGAACTGCGCCATCTCCGCTACTTCGTCGCGGTCGCCCACGAGGGCCATATCACGCGGGCGGCCGGGCGGCTGCACATCGCCCAGCCGCCGCTGTCGCAGCAGATCAAGGACCTCGAGCGCGAGATCGGCGCGGCGCTGTTCGTGCGACATCCGCGCGGCGTGGCGCTGACCGACGCCGGCCGTGCCTTCCTGGTCGACGCCGAGGCGGTGCTGGCCGCGGTGGCGCGTGCCGCCGATCACGCCCGCCGCACGGCGCGCGGCGAGAGCGGGCGCATCGCCGTCGGCTTCACCACCTCGGCGCCGTTTCATCCCCTGGTGGCGCGCGCCATCCGCGAGTTCCGTACAAGCCGGCCGAACGTCTCCTTTGTCCTCGAGGAAAGCAGCTCCGGCGAGCTCGTGGCCGGCCTGCGCAGCGAGCGGCTCGACGTCGCCTTCATCCGCTCCGGCCTCGCCGACCCGGCCGGCCTCGCCGTCCACGCGCTCCTGCAGGAGGACATGATGGCTGCCCTGCCCGTGCGGCATCGGCTGGCCCGCCGCCCGCGCCTCGTGCTCAGGGACCTGGCGGAGGAAACCTTCATTCTCTACCGCCGGCCGGACGGGCGCGGGCTCTACGATGTCATCGTCGCTGCCTGCGCCGAGGCGGGCTTCAGCCCGCACGTCGGCCAGGATGCGCCGCGCATCGTCTCGACGCTCAATCTCGTCGCCGCCGGGCTCGGCATCACGATCGTCCCGGCCTCGCTGAGCCGCCTGCCGCTCGAAGGCGTGCGCTACCGCCCGCTGGCCGGCAAGCCGGCGCTCACGGTGCCGCTCAACCTCGCCTGCCGCGCCGACGAGCACTCGGCCGCGACGCTGGGCTTCGTCGCTCTCGTGCGCCGGCTGGCGTAGGCCACACTCCTCCCCAGCTTCGCTGAAGCGAAGCTGGGGAGGTGTCGGCGTAATCTCCGACGGAGGGGTCATGAGCCTCAGGCTCAGCCCTCTCCCATGACTCATGACCCTTCCGTCGCGTATGACGCGACACCTCCCCAGCGAAGCTGGGGAGGAGAACCGCGGAGCCGACTCCATGCGCCGGATCAAGACGATCGGTCATTCCAATCATCCCATCGAGCGCTTCCTCGACCTGCTCGAAGGCGGCGGCGTCGACGCTGTCGTCGACGTCCGCTCGGTTCCCTACTCGCGTCGCTTCCCGCAGTTCGGGCGCAAACGGCTGGCGCAGAGCCTGGCGAGCCGCGGCATCCTCTATCGCTACGAAGGCGGTGCGTTGGGCGGCAAGCCGACGAGCGGCGAGGATTACGCGGCGCTCGCCGCCAGGCCGGAGTTCGTCGATGCACTGTCCCGCATGATCGCCAATGCGGCCGAAACGACGCTCTGCCTGATGTGCGCCGAGAAGGACCCGCTCGATTGCCATCGCACCGTCCTGGTGTCGCGCCGCCTCGCCGAGCGCGGCCTGGCGATCGATCACCTGCTGGCCGACGGCAGGCAGGCATCGCATGACACGATCGAGGACGCGCTGCTCGAGCGCAGCGGCGATGGCGTCCCCGACCTCTTCACCTCGTCGGAAGAGCGCACAGTGCGGCTGGCGCGCGCCTACACGCATCGCGAGCAGGCGATGAAGGGCGGCCAGGGCCGCCGCAAATAAATCGCCGCCACTCGCTTTCGCGCTGGCGCCATCTCTGGCACCTTTCTTGCTGCGTTCTTCTCCAGCAGCAGAGGGGTGTTCGCATGTTCCTCAATCGTCGCAAGCTTCTCGCCTCCACGGCAGCCGGCGCCGTCGCGGGCGCGGCAGGGCCGTTCGTCATTCGCGATCTCCACGCCCAGGACGTGGTCAAGGTCGCCGGCATCCACGACACGTCGGGCGGGCTCGACATCTACGGCAAGCAGATGGTCGCCACGATGGATCTAGCGGTCAACGAGATCAACGCGGCGGGCGGCGTGCTCGGCCGCAAGATCCAGCTGATCAACTACGATCCGCAGTCGAACATCCAGTTCTACACCCAGTACGCCACCGAGGCGGCGACCAAGGAGAAGGTCGCGGTGGTGCATGGCGGCATCACCTCGGCGTCGCGCGAGGCGATCCGGCCGCTGCTCAAGCGCTTCAACACGCTCTACTTCTACAACACGCTCTACGAAGGCGGCGTGTGCGACCGCAACATCTTCTGCACCGGCTCGACGCCGGCCCAGACGGTCGAGAAGCTGGTGCCCTACGTCCAGAAGAAGTGGGGCAAGAAGATCTACACCATCGCCGCCGACTACAATTACGGCCAGATCACCGCCAAGTGGGTTAAGAAGTACGCCCAGGACAACGGCGGCGAGGTCGTGCAGACCGACTTCTTCCCGCTCGACGTCACCGATTTCGGGCCGACCATCAAGAAGATCCAGGCGGCCAAGCCCGACCTCATCATGTCGGCCCTGGTTGGCGCAGCGCACATCTCGTTCTATCGGCAATGGGCGGCCGCCGGCATGAACAAGCAGATCCCGCTTGCCTCGACGACGTTCGGCAACGAGATCGTCATCACCACGCCCGAGGAGCACAACGGCTACATCGTGGCCTTCGGCTATCTGGAAGGCATCGACACCCCGGCCAACAAGAAGTTCGTCGAGATCGTGCACGGCAAGTACGGCATCCCGCACATGACCGAGCTCGCCACCATGACCTATCACGGCGTGCATCTGTGGGCCGACGCGTTGAAGAAGGCCAACAGCCTCGACCGCATGAAGGTGATCGAGGCGCTGGAGGGCGGTGCCTCCTACGACGGGCCGGCCGGCAAGACGACGATCGATCCCAAGACTCATCACACCGTGCTCGACGTCTATATCGGCGAGGCCAAGGACAAGAAGTTCGTGGTCGTCGAGAAGTTCCTGCAGCAGACGCCGGCCGATACCGCCGCGGTCTGCGATCTCAAGAAGAACCCCAACGAGAACAAGCAGTACGTCATCGACGTCAAGACCTGAGGGAAGCAACTCGAATTTTGATCTCGGCAAAGCTTTGCACTACGGGCGCACCTCAACTTCATGCTCCTCTCCCCCGCTAGGGGGAGAGGTTGGGTGAGGGGGTTACACCCGTCGTCGCCCCCTCACCTAACCTCTCCCCCTAGCGGGGGAGAGGAACATGAGAGGCGACGTCAGCTGGACGGTGGGCACTCGTCGTGGATTACGTCGTCATCCTCCTGCTGCAGATCGGCAGCGCCGTCGCGAGCCTCGTGCTGCTCAGCATCGGGCTGGCGGTGATCTTCGGCATGATGCGGGTAATCAATCTCGCGCATGGCGAGTTCCTGATGCTGGGCGGCTATGCCGCCATCACCGCGTACAACAAGGGCGTCAACCTCTGGATCGCGATGCTCGTGGTGGCGCCGCTCACCGTCGGCCTGTTCGGCGCCCTGGTCGAGCGGCTGGTGATCCGCCACCTCTACGGCCGGCTGATCGACACCATGCTGGCGACCTGGGGGCTGAGCCTCGCCATGATCGGCTTCGTCACCGTGGTGTTCGGCAACACGGTGTCGGGCATCTCGGCGCCGCTCGGCAGCCTGTCGATCGGCGGCTATCGCACCGGCCGCTACGAGATATTCCTGATCGGCGTGGCGGCACTTCTGCTGGTCGCCGGCTGGCTGGTGCTGCGCTACACGCGGCTCGGCCTGATCGCCCGCGGCACGATGCAGAACTCGGCGATGGCGGCGGCGCTGGGTACCAACCCGTCGGCCGTCTATGCCGTCACCTTCGCCGTCGGCGCGGCGCTGACGGGGCTGGCGGGCGGCCTGCTGGTGCCCCTGTCGGGGGTGGTGCCGACGATCGGTGCGGCCTACATCGCCAAAGCCTTCATCACGGTGATCAGCGGCGGCGCTGCCATCCTGTCCGGCACGGCGATCGCCGCGGCGCTGCTCGGCGCCATCAATACGCTCACCACCTTCGCCTTCACCTCGGTGCTGGGCGAGGTGGCCCTGCTCGCCGCCGCCGTGGTGCTGCTGCGCCTGCTGCCGCAGGGCATCACCGGCCGCTTCTTCCGGAGAGCCCTGTGAGCCGGAGCGCCTCTTGAGCCGGGTCGCCTCCCACCTCGGCAACGTCGTCGTGCTGATCGGCGGTCTCGGCGCGCTGTTCGGCCTGCCGGCCCTCGCCGAGACCTACCTGATCATCAACGCGACGATCTTCGCCGCCTTCGCCATCCTCGCCCTCTCGCTGGCGCTGATCTGGGGCTACGCCGGCATCCTGTGCTTCGGCCAGGCCGCCTTCTTCGGCCTGGGCGGCTACACCTATGCCGTGGCGGCGATCAATTTCGGCGAGACCACGTCGGCGGCGGCGCTGGCCATCCTGCTGCCCACCATCTTCGCAGCCCTGCTCGGCTACTTCATGTTCTGGGGCCGCATCAGCGACGTCTATCTCGGCGTCATCACGCTCACCGTGTCGCTGATCCTCTACCGCTTCGTCAACCAGACGGCAGGCGAGCAATGGAACATCGGCGATGCGCCGCTCGGCGGCTTCAACGGCATCCCGGCGACGCCGATCCTCAACTGGCCGGGCCGGCCGGGCGACCAGCTGGCGCCCGAGAACATCTTCAGCCTGACGGTCGGCCTGCTGCTGATCGCCTATTTTGGCTGCAAGATCCTGCTCGCCACGCGCTTCGGCCGCATCATCGTGGCGATCCGCGAGAACGAGACGCGGGCCGAGCTGCTGGGCTACGACGTGCGCCTCTACAAGCTCGCCATCTTCATGATCGGCGGCGCGCTCGCCGCCTTGTCGGGCCTGCTGTTCGCCAACTCGGTGTTCGTCAGCCCGACCATGTTCAGCCTGCCGGTGAGCGGGCAGATCATCATCTGGGTGATCATCGGCGGGCTCGGCACGCTGATCGGGCCACTGATCGGCTGCATCCTGATGCAGGTCCTGACCAACCAGCTCGGCACGCTCAACCAGGTGAAGGGCTTCGCCTGGGTCGATCCCAACCTGGTGCTGGGCGTGCTGCTGGTGGTCTTCGTGCTGCTGGTGCCGCGCGGCCTGACCGGGCTCGCGACCGACGCCTGGCGCTGGCTGGCCGGCCTCACCCGGCGCCGGTCGCCTGCGGCGGCGCAAGCGGTGCAGGAACGGACCTCCAACCCATGAGCGAGCCGCTGCTGCAGACGCGCGGCCTCACCATGCGCTTCGGCGGCGTGGTCGCCGTCGACGGCGTCGACTTCGCCCTGCAGGAGGCCGAGCTGCGCTGCGTCATCGGCCCCAACGGCGCCGGCAAGAGCACCTTCTTCAAGTGCCTGACCGGCCAGCTGCCGCCGAGCGCCGGGGACGTCCTGTTCCGCGGCACGCCGATCGCCGGTATCGGCAGCCACGCCATTGCCCGCCTCGGCGTCGGCATCAAGACGCAGGTGCCCAACGTGTTCGACGGGCTCTCGGCGCGCGACAACGTGTGGACGGCGGCGGCGCGCGTGGCGCCCGGCCGCATCGCCGAGCAGCGCACCGACCAGGCGATGGAGCGGGTCGGCATCACGGCCATCGCCGGCCGCATCGTCGGCCAGCTGGCGCACGGCCAGCGCCAGCTCGTCGAGCTCGCCATGGTGATCGCGCCCGAGCCCGACCTGATCCTGCTCGACGAGCCGGCCGCCGGCATGACCGACGAGGAGGTCGACCGCCTGGTGGGCCTGATCCGCGAGCTCAACCAGCGCCACGCCCTGGTCGTGGTCGAGCACGACATGCAGTTCATCCGCCGCATCGCCCGCACCGTCACGGTGTTCCACCAGGGCGCCGTCCTGATCGAAGGCGACGTCGCCCGCATCCTGACCGACGAGCGCGTGCGCGACGTCTATCTCGGCAAGCGGGCGGCGTGATGGCTTCCTCGTCACGCGTCTTCTTCATGCTCCTCTCCCCCGCTAGGGGGAGAGGTTGGGTGAGGGGGTTACGCACGTCGATTCCCCCTCACCCAGCCTCTCCCCCTAGCGGGGGAGAGGAGCATGAGAGACGGTGTGGGGAGTGCCCATGACCGCCCTCCTGGAGATCCGTGGCCTTGCCTCCGGCTACCAGAAGATCCCGATCATCCTCGGCGTCAGCCTCGAGGTCGCCGCGGGCGAGTTCGTCGGCATCCTGGGGCACAACGGCATGGGCAAGACCACCCTGCTCCGCACCGTGGTCGGGCAGCTTCCGGCGACCGCCGGCACGATCCGCTTCGAGGGGCAGGCGATCGAGCGGCTGCCGTCGCATCGCCGCGCCCGGCTCGGCATCGGCTACGTGCCGCAGGGTCGCCAGATTTTTCCCGGCCTGTCGGTGCTCGACAACATGCGCATGGGCGCGGCCAGCGCCGGCCTGGGCGACGAGGTGCTCGGCGAGGTGATCGAGGCGCTGCCGCGCCTGAAGCCGATCCTGGCGCGCGCCGGCGGCGTGCTGTCGGGCGGCGAGCAGCAGATCCTGGCGCTCGCCCGCTGCCTGTGCGGCCATCCCCGGCTGATCCTGCTCGACGAGCCGACCGAGGGCATCCAGCCGTCGATCATCGACGAGATCATCGACATCCTGCTGGGCCTCAAGGGCAAGCGCGGCCTCACCATCGTGCTGGTCGAGCAGAACCTCGAATTCATCCGCCGGCTGTCCGACCGCGTCCTGATCATCCAGAAGGGCCGCATGACCGGCGAGATCCCGCCCGACCACCTGGGCGACGACGACCTCGTCGCCGAGTTCGTCGGCATGAGCGCGCACTAGCTTTCATTTCTTCGAAGGGGAGAGACCCATGGCAAGCGTCAAACTGCCCACACCGGCCGAGTTGTCAAAGGTCGGCGCCGATCTCGGCATGAACCTGTCCGACGCCGACGTCGCGTTCTTTCTCGAGACGATGGGCGGCAACGTCGCTGCCTACAATCTGCTCGAATCGCTGCCCGACAACCTGCCGCTGGTGAAGTATCCGCGCACGCCGGGCTACCGGCCGGAGGGCGAGGAAAACAAGTACAATCTCTGGTACGTCAAGAGCGAGATCAAGGGCGCGCCGGAAGGCAAGCTCAAGCGCAAGCGCGTGGCGCTCAAGGACAATGTCTGCGTCGCCGGCATGCCGATGATGAACGGCGCCTCGACCCTCGAAGGCTATGTGCCCGACGTCGACGCGACCGTGGTGACCCGGATGCTCGATGCCGGCGCCACCGTGGTCGGCAAGGTTCATTGCGAGTATTTCTGCTTCTCCGGCGGCAGCCACACCTCCTCGCCGGGGCCGGTCCACAATCCGCGAAAGTTCGGCTACTCGGCCGGCGGCTCGTCGTCGGGCAGCGCCGCCGTCATCGTCACCGGCGAGGCCGACATGGCGATCGGCGGCGACCAGGGCGGCTCGATCCGCATGCCGGCGGCCTATTGCGGCATCGTCGGCCTGAAGCCGACCTGGGGCCTGGTGCCCTACACCGGCATCATGCCGATCGAGCTGACGCTCGACCACACCGGGCCGATGACGGCCACGGTGGCCGACAACGCGCTGATGCTGGAAGCCATCGCCGGCCCCGACGGGCTCGACCCGCGGCAGATGGGCTGCACCGTCGACGCCTACACCAAGGCGCTGGGCGGCAGTGCCGCCGGGCTCAGGATCGGCGTCGTGAAAGAGGGCTTCGGTCACCCGCAATCGGAGAAGGTGGTCGACGACCTCGTCAGGAAGGCCGCGGGCAAGTTCACCGAGCTCGGCGCGACCGTCGAGGAAATCTCGATCCCCTGGCATCTCACCGGCATGGCGGTGTGGTCGGCCATCGCCGTCGAGGGCGCGACCTGGCAGATGATGCTGGGCAACGGCTACGGCTTCAACTGGAAGGGCCTCTACGTCACCAGCCTGGTCGATGCGCATTCGGCGTGGCGCGAGCGCTCCGACGAGCTGTCGGACACGCTCAAGACCACGATCCTGTTCGGCAAGTACGCGCTCGACAAATATCGCGGCCACTACTACGCCAAGGCGCAGAACTTGGCGCGCAAGCTCGGTGCGGCCTACGACGCGGCGCTCGCCAGGTACGACCTTCTGCTGATGCCGACCCTGCCGTTGCGCGCCACCAGGCTGCCCGATCCGGCCGGCCCGCGCATGGACATCATCAGCCGCGCCTTCGAGATGCTGCCCAACACTGCGCCGTTCGACGTCACCGGCCACCCGGCGATCACCCTGCCCTGCGGCATGAGCGATGGCCTGCCGGCCGGCGTGATGCTGATCGGCAAGCACTGGAACGAGTCGACGATCTATCGCGCTGCCGATGCCTTCGAGACGAGCCACGACTGGAAGTCGGTGACGGCGTAGGCGGCAACCTCCCCGGGCGGGGGCGCCACTGCGGGCGGAGCAGCCGTCGGAGCCGTGGCGCTTTCTCGCCTGCACGAACCATGGGCCGGGGGAACGGCACGCTGCGGGGCGATGCACGCCGACAAGCAGGCTGCCGCTCGGGGCCAGCCATGGCGTCGGGAGGGTCGTCCCGACCGGTGCGAGAACCAGTGCTCGCGCCGGGCCCGGAAAAGGCACATAAGATGGCCATGACACAGAATGCATTCGGCAAGCACATGGTCTGGACAGTTGCTCCTGGCGCCACCACCGAGGTGGGCCTGGGCTTCTCGAGTTTGGCAGAGGCGGAAGCGGAGGCCGTGAAGCTTGGCCAGCGCGGCTACAAGATCCTGCGGATCGTCCCCACGACATTGCCCAAGCCGAACTCCTGAGCCGCGCGCCGGCCCCTGCGACCGCCCCCGTCGGGCGCACCGGGGAGCACCGAGCACCTTGCTCGGGACGACAGAAAAGTTCGCGGTGATGACCTCATCTGGCGCAGAATAGCGGCGGATGGCACAGGAACATCACGGCCTTGCGCCCGGCGCCGGGCTCCCGCAGGTGGCTTACGATGCCGACATCGTCGTCGTCGGTGCCGGGCCGGGCGGGTTCGCGGCGGCATTGCAGGCGGCGCGCATGGGCGCTCGCGTTCTGGTGGTCGAGAAGCTCGACATGCCCGGCGGCGTGCACACGTCCGGGCTCCAGGGCTCGGCCGGCGCCGGCGTCGGCGGCATCCACAGCGAGCTCATGGAGCGCTTTGCCGCCGGGGGCTACGTCCACACTGCCGACCAGGGCAGCCATCCGGACTGGGCCGGCAACCCGGTCTCGCACTACGAGCAGCTGAAGAAGGCCGGCGACCCGTTCGCCCGCATGACCTTCAACCCGGAAGGTGCCGGCTGCATCATGGCGCAGATGCTGCACGAGGCCGGCGCCCGCGTCCTGTACGATACCCGGTTCGTCGGCTGCGTCGTCGAGGACGGCCCGGGCGACAGCACGATCAAGGCCATCATCGTCGAGAACGCCAGCGGCCGTCAGGCGATCGCCGGTCGCCTCTTCATCGAGGGCACCGGAACCGGGGAGCTGGTCGCGAAGGCGGGCGCGCCGTTCGTCCGCGGCGGAGGCCCGCAACCGGGCACGGCCGACTGGGATGGCGTCGAGCGCCCCGTTCCCGGCGGCCTGCTGTGGACCATGAGCGGGATCGACTTCGCCGCGCTGGCGCGTCACCAGCAGCACGCCAGGGATCCCCTGCTGCACAAGGCGATAGCCGAGGCGCGCGCCGCCGGCGACCTGCCCGAGGGCATCTACCGGCCGCGCATGGGCGGCAAGGGCGTCTACGGCTCGATGTATATCGGCCACCCGACGATCGACATGAGCCCGATCTCCACCGACGGCACCTACGTGCTGTGGCAGAACGTGCCCTACGAGATGAACCTGCACATGGACGAGAGCGCCGAGGACAACAGCACCGCGATCCGCCTGCTGCGCGGCTACATCAATGCCGAGGCGCAGTTCCTGAGGAAATACGTCCCCGGCTTCGGGAAGGCGGCGATCGCCTCGATCGGCCGCTATGTCGGCGTGCGCGACGGCCGGCACCCGATCGGCGAGCACGTCTTCTGCCTGGAGGACGTGCGCGCCGGCCGGCGCTTCCGCGACGCGGTGACGAGACCCATGACCAAGGTGTTCTTCTGGGACAACCACAAGCCCTACACGTTCGAGGTGCCGTTTCGCTGCTTCCTGCCGCGCAAGATCGACAACATGATCCTGACCGGCGCCTCGCTGTCGTTCACCTACCAGAGCCTGTTCATGGTGATGCGCAACTTCCCCTGGGTCACGCAGACGGGCGAGATTGCCGGCTTCGCCGCCGCCCGCTGCATCGAGCAGAAGGTCGGGCCGAAGGAGCTCGAGTGGACGACGCCGTACTTCTAGCCGGATTCTTCCGGCGTCGGGGTGCCCCCGATGCATCGGCATCGCAAGACAGCGGAGCCCGCGTGCCGCCCCGGACCTCGCTCGCCTGGACAAGGCATCGCTGGGCGGCTGACCGGAGCAAAGGAGACCAAGCCCGATGCCGACCCGTCTGATGATCGTGAACGGCCCGAACCTCAACCTGCTGGGCATCCGCGAGCCGCACATCTACGGCCGCACGACCCTGGCCGAGATCGAGGCCGCCTGCCGCCAGTGCGCGAGCCTGCTCGACGTGACGCTGGCCTTCCATCAATCCAACCACGAAGGACGGATCGTCGATCTCATCCAGGCCGCGCGCACCGAGGCGGATGCGCTCATCATCAACCCGGCCGGGCTCTCCTTCACCTCGATCTCGATCATCGACGCGCTCAAGGTGTTCGACGGGCCGATCATCGAGCTGCACGTCTCCAACATCCACGCGCGCGACGAGCTGCATCGCCATTCCAAGACCTCGACCGCGGCCACGGCGGTGATCTGCGGGCTCGGTCCCTACGGCTACGTCGCCGCCATGCTGGCGGCCGTGCAGCGGCTCGGCAAGGTGCCCGACACCCTGCCGGCGGTCCTGCGCAACGCACCCGGCTGACGCCACGCAATCCACGGTCGGCGATCGGGCGCGAGTTCCGGGACGATTCGCGCGGCCGCATTTCCTGCGCGACGGAGCACGCCTGTCCTGAACCTGCCGAAGGACAGGCACCCCGGGGCGCGGCCGGGCCTGGCCGGCCCCGCGACCGGTCGGCCTTTCCCCGGCATGCATCCTGCATGCGGCATTCCTGAGCCAACAGGGGAAGGCGAAGGATCATGTTCACGCGATTGGTCACGGGGCTCGTGCTGGCGACCGCTCTCACCGCGACGGCAGCCGCACAGGATCTGCCGAAGAGCCAGTTCAAGGTGATCGGGCTCAACAGCCCGACACCGGTGTCAATTCACGACGAGATCCCGTTCTGGCGCAAGACCATCCCGGAGGCCTCGAAGGGGGCGATCACCGCCGACATCACGCCGCTCGACCAGATGGGCATCGACGACAAGACGATGCTGCGCCTGCTGAAGCTCGGCGTGATGGATTTCGGCGCCATGGACATCTCCAAGATGGCCGGCGACGACCCGCGCTTCGAGGCCTGCGATCTCGCCGGGCTCACGCTCGATCCCGACAAGGCGCGCGCCGCCTGCGCCGCCTATCGAGACGTGATCGACCGGCAGATGCAGAAGAACTGGAACACCAAGCTGCTGGCCTACGGCGGCAACACGCCCCAGGTATTCTGGTGCAAGGACGTGATCGGCGGCCTCGACGCCTTCAAGGGCAAGAAGGTGCGCGTCTTCAACAACACCATGCGCGACTTCCTGGGCGGCGTCGGCGCGCCGGCGATCAGCATGGCCTTCGCCGAGGTCGTGCCGGCGTTGAGCGCCGGCGTGGTCGATTGCGGCGTCACCGGCTTCCTGTCGGGCAACACGGCCGGCTGGAACGAGGTGACCAAGTCGATCTACCCGATGTCGCTCGGCTGGAGCATCAACGTGCTGGCGGTCAATCTCGACAGCTGGAAGCGCCTCGACCCCAGGACGCAGGCCTTCCTGCTCGAGCAGTTCAAGGCCTACGAAGACAAGATGTGGCAGACCATCAAGACGACGACCGCCGAGGCCGAGAACTGCAACACCGGCAAGCAGCCCTGCACCATGGGCAAACTCGCCAGGACCACCATCGTGCCGGTCAAGCCGGAGGAGGCCGAGACGCACAAGAAGCTGGTCGAGGGCGCGGTGCTGGCCGGCTGGGCCAAGCGCTGCGGGTCGGCCTGCGCCAGGGAGTGGAACGACACGGTCGGCAAGACGCTGGGGCTCAAGGCGCCGACTCCCTGATCCGGATCGCGAGATGCCGATGCTGCGACTGCAGTCGATCGCCGAAGGGATCGCGCGCGCCGGCTCGATCGCCGGCGGCGCGCTCCTCCTCGTTGCCTCGATCCTGGTCTGCATCGACATCACTCTGCGCTACACCCTGTCGGTGACCCTGGGCGGGGCCGACGAGCTGTCGGGCTATGCGCTGGCGATCGGCAGCGCCTGGGGCTTCTCCTCGGCATTGCTGAGCCGCTCGCACATCCGCATCGACACCCTCTATGTCCGAGTGCGGCCGCGCGTGCGCGCCGTGCTCGACCTCGCGAGCCTCGCCATCCTCGCCTTCTTCTTCGGGCTGGTGAGCTGGTACGCCTGGGGCGTGGTCAGGCAGTCGTGGGTGTCGAACTCGCACTCGCTGTCGGAGATCGAGGCGCCGCTGGTCGTGCCGCAGGCTCTGTGGTTCGCCGGCCTCGTGTTCTTCGTGGCGCTGACGCTGTTCCTGCTGGTGCGCGGGCTGATCGCCTTCGTCACTGGCGACCTCGCCGCGCTGTTCGGGCTGATCGGCTCGAAGTCGGCGGTGGACGAGGCCCAGGAAGAGGTCGTCAACGTCGAGCGGGCCATCGGGCAGGAGCGCAAGGAATGACGGCCGGTGTTTCCCTCCTGATCCTGCTGGCGATCCTCGGCAGCTCGATCGCCGTCGCCGCCGGCATGGGCCTGACCGGCGTGGTGCTGCAGCAGCTCTACTCGTCGATGCCCATGCAGCGCATGCTGGGCGAGCTGTCGTGGTCGACCACCAGCAACTTCATCCTGACCGCCATCCCGTTCTACATCATGTTCGGCGAGATCCTGCTGCGCAGCGGAATCGCCGAGCGCATGTACGCCGCCCTGACGCAGTGGCTGTCGTGGCTGCCCGGCGGGCTGATGCATTCCAACATCGGCTCGTGCGCCCTGTTCGGCTCGGTCTCCGGCTCGAGCGTGGCGACGGCGGCGACCATCGGCGTCGTGGCGATGGGCGAGATCGACAAGAACGACTACAACGAGCCGCTGTTCCTCGGCACCCTGGCGGCCGGCGGCACGCTCGGCATCCTGATCCCACCCTCGATCAACATGATCATCTACGGCGTGATGACCGACACGTCGGTGCCCAAGCTCTATCTCGGCGGCTTCATCCCGGGCTTCATCCTGACCGTGCTGTTCAGCCTGACCGTGCTGATCGCCTGCCTGTGGCGCCCGAAATGGGGCGGCCGCAAGGTCGAGACCAACTGGGAGGCGCGCATCCGCCTGCTGCCCGACCTGCTGCCGCCCCTGGTGCTGCTGATGATCGTGATCGGCGCCATCTTCTTCGGCGTCGCCACCGCGACCGAGTCGGCCGCCGTGGGCATCGTCGGCGCGCTCGCCATCACCGCCTCGCGCGGCCGGCTGTCGCTCAGGATGCTGCGCGACGTCTGCGAGGCCACGGCGCGCACCACGGCGATGGTCGTGGCAATCCTGGTCGGCGCCTTCTTCCTCAACGTCGTCATCCAGACGATCGGCCTCACCCAGCAGCTCAGCAAGCTGATCGTCGCCTACAACCTCAGCCCGGTCGAGGTGCTGGGCGCCGTCATCGTGCTCTACCTGGTGCTCGGCACCTTCATGGAGGAGCTGTCGATGATGATCTCGACCATCCCGATCACCACGCCGCTGATCGTGCAGGCCGGCTACGACCCGGTGTGGTACGGCGTGCTGATCGTGCTGCTGATCCAGACGGCGATGATCTCGCCGCCCTTCGGCATCAACCTGTTCGTCATCCACGGCATTCGCGGCCGCGGCCGCCTGACCGACGTCGAGCGGGGCGCGGCGCCGTTCGTCATCGCCCTGCTGGCGATGATCGCCATGATCTGCATCTGGCCAGACATCGTGATGGCCCTGCCAAGGTGGCTCGGCTAGCTTGAGACTTGGTTGCTATCCGAGCATGGTTGTCCAAACTGAAAGTGCGCAATCGCAGTGAGGCTGATCCAAGAACCAATGTCGCCATTGCGGCCACGACGACCAACACCGATGGCCATCTTGCATTGAGCCCCGAGCATGCCAAACTGATGGGAGTGCCGATCCGATCAGGGGGCGGCCACTTGGAGGGCACGAGCAAGGGACGCCATGAACGCGACTGGTCAGCCCTTACGCTTCTCCCACGTTCGATTGAGAAACTGGAAGAATTTCGCCGCCTGCGAGGCAAATCTTCCGAGTCGTGTCTTTCTGGTTGGCCCCAACGCCTCCGGAAAATCCAACTTCCTCGACGCATTCCGCTTCTTGAGAGACTTGGCCCAAGCCGGTGGAGGATTTCAGGAAGCTACGCATCGGCGCGGTGGTGTGCGAGCAATCAGAAGCTTGGCTGCCCGCAGGTATCCCGATGTCGAGATTCGGGTCGCCGTTGCGGACAGCCAAGGCGAATCCGGATGGGTATACGAGCTGGCTTTCAATCAGGATCAACAGCGACGCGTGCTCATCACGAGCGAGAGGGTGGTCAGGAATGGAAAGGTTATTCTCCAGAGGCCGGATAGGGAGGACGAACAGGATCCGGCTCGACTGACTCAAACCCACCTCGAGCAGGTCAATGTCAATCGCGCATTTCGCGAGCTTCAAGTCTTCTTCGAGTCAATTCGGTATCTGCACATTGTTCCCCAGCTCGTGCGCGAGCCGGATCGTTCGGTCGGGCATGCGAATGATCCATTCGGAGGAGATTTTCTCGAACAGCTCGCGAAGACGCCTGATCGAACGCGAGGAGCGCGTCTTCGGCGAATAGGCGAGGCGTTGCGGGTCGCCGTTCCGCAGCTCAAGGAAATCGAGTTGTGGAGAGACAACCGGGGAACACCGCACCTGCGAGGCAAGTACGAGCATTGGCGACCGCAGGGCGCTTGGCAAACCGAGGAGCAATTCTCCGATGGTACGCTGCGCCTGATGGGGTTGTTGTGGGTGACGATGAGCAGCGGCGGGCCGCTCCTGCTCGAGGAGCCCGAGCTGTCGCTGCATCCCGAGATCGTACGCTTTCTGCCCCAAATGTTTGCACGGACTCAGCGGCGGACGGGACGACAGATTCTGATCAGCAGCCACTCGCCCGAGTTGCTCCGTGACGAAGACATCGGGCTCGACGAGGTTCTACTGTTGCAGCCGGATCAGGAAGGAACCCGGATCAACCCGGCGAGTGGACTGGCCGATGTGGAGCAGCTTCTGCGCGGAGGAATGACCTTGGCGGACGTCGTCATACCACGCACCAAGCCCGCCAACCCGCAGCAGCTCTCGTTGTTTGCGGACTTCTGAGGATCGGCGCGTGATTTCGGCTGCTGTCGAGGGCCTTGTCGATGAGGCAGTCGTCCGTCGCCTCGTGACAGATCTCGATTCGAGCGTCAGCGCCGTCTATGGCCGCCAGGGAAAGGCCTGGCTGCGGCAACGAATGCAAGCGTACGCGCAGGCTGCGAGGCATTCTCCATGGTTGATTCTCGTCGACCTCGACGACGACAAGGCTTGCGCGCCCGATCTTCTCGCCGAGTGGATACCAAGCCCTCCAGCTCGTCTGCTCTTTCGTGTCGCAGTCCGGGAAGTTGAGTCTTGGCTCATGGCCGATACGGAACAACTGGCTTCATTTCTTGGAATCAGCCGCCGCAAGGTACCGCACGATGTCGAGGGAATACGAGATCCAAAACGGATAATGGTTCAACTGGCTGCCAGCTCCTCGAAGCGTTTCATCCGGGAGGACATGTCCCCACCGCCTGGATCGAAGCGGTCCACTGGTCCCGCCTATACATCGCGATTGATCGAATACACCCAGGATCATTGGCGACCATCGCGCGCATCAGATAATTCCGATAGCCTGAGACGGGCCGTCGAACGCTTGCGAAGACTTGTCAGATTCTCGGAATGAAGGCGTCGCGCCGTCACATTCGCGCGAACACTCTATTCGAGTGCAATGACGATGTTGCCGCCGTCGTCGCGCTCGGCGCGGGCGCCGGGCGGGACGACGCAGGTGGCGTCGTATTCCTCGATGATCAGCGGGCCGGGCCGGCTGGCCGACAGGTCGGCGCGGCCCAGCACCGGCGTGTCGAGCCAGCCGTGCCGGTCGCCGAACCAGGCCTTGCGCACGCTCGACGCGACCGCCGCCGTGCGGCTCGGTGCGGCGCGCTGCAGGGCGCCGCCGTCGTCGCGCAGGCCGGCGCCGACCAGCTGGATCGCCACCAGCTCGACCGGCTCCTCGGGGCCGGCGCGATGGCCATAGGTGCGCTCGTGCTCCTCGCCGAAGGCCTCCTCGAGGTGCCGGAGCATGGCGGCGTCGATCGGCCCGTCGGGCACCGTCACGGTGAGCTCGTAGCTCTGGCCCTTGTAGTGCAGTGCCGCCGAGCGGCGAAGGCGCGCCTGGGTGCCCACAAAGCCTTCGGCGGCGAGCTGGCCGCTCGCCTGGCGCGCCATCTCCTGCCACGCCGCATCGATCTCGGCCGGATCGGACTGGCGCAGCAGGCGGCGGAAGGTCCGGGCGTAGTGGTGCTCGACGTCGGCGTAGAGCAGGCCGAACGAGGAGAACAGCCCGGCCGACGGCGGCACCACGATTCGGTCGATGCCGAGCTCGGCCGCCATGCCGGCGGCGAACAGCGGGCCGTTGCCGCCGAAGGCGAACAGCGAGAACTCGCGCGGATCGCGGCCGCGCTCGGTCGACACCGCCTTGATGGCGCGGATCATGTTGGAGGCGACGATCAGGTGGGCGCCGTACGCCGCGCGCTCGACCGTCATGCCGAGCGGTCCGGCGATCTTCTCGGCGAAGGCCGCCCGCGCCTTCTCGGCATCGAGCTTCAGCGCGCCGCCCACCAGGTGCGCCGGGTTGATGTAGCCCAGCAGCACGTTGGCGTCGGTGATGGTGGGCACCGTGCCGCCCAGCCCGTAGCACACCGGTCCGGGCGCGGCGCCGGCGCTCTCCGGTCCCGCCTGCAGGGCGCCGCCGGCGTCGATCCAGACATGCGAGCCGCCGCCCGCCCCCACCTCGGCGAGATCGATCGCCGGCACCTTCAACGTGTAGCCGGCGCCGGTGAGCAGCCGCGAGCCGATCATGATGCCGGCGCCGACGGCATATTCCTGGGCACGCGCCACCTGTCCGTCCTCGACCATCGAGGCCTTGGCCGTCGTGCCACCCATGTCGAAGGTGATGATCTTGCCGAGCGCCTTGGCGCGGGCCAGCGCCTGGGCGCCGACGACGCCGCCGGCCGGCCCGGATTCGATGATGTTCATCGGCCGCTCGGCCGCCGCCGTGTCGGTGGTCAGCCCGCCGTTCGACTGCATCAGCAGCAGGCGCGCCGGGATGCCGGCCGCATCGAGCCCCTTGCGCAGCGCCCGCAGGTAGGTCGCGACGATCGGCATCACGTAGGCGTTGATCACCGTGGTCGAGGTGCGCTCGTACTCCTTGATCTCGGGCAGCACCTCGAACGACAGGCTTGTCGGCAGATGCGGCGCCTTGCGCTCGAGGATGCGCTTCAGCATCGCCTCGTGCGCCGGGTTGGCAAACGAGTTGAGCAGGCAGACCGCGATCGCTTCGACGCCCTCGCCCAGCAGCGCGTCGACGGCGCGCTCGGCGTCCGCCGGATCGAGCGCGCGATCGACATGGCCCTGATGATCGATCCTCTCGTCGACCACCTTGCGCAGGTAGCGCTCGACCAGCGGCGGCGGCTTGGTCCAGCCGAGATCGTAGAGCTTGGGCATGCGCAAGGTGCGGATCTCCAGCACGTCGCGAAAGCCCTTGGTGGTGATCAGCCCGACGCGCGCGCCCTTGTGCTCGAGGATGGCGTTGGAGGCGACGGTGGTGCCGTGGCGGATCTCCTCGATCGCCGTGCCGCCGAGGCCCGCCTCGGCGAACATCTCGGCGAGCCCGTCGACGATCGCCTGGGCGTAGTTGCCGACGCTCGACGAGATCTTCTTGGTGTGCACGCTGCCGTCGGAGCCGAGCAGCACGATGTCCGTGAAGGTGCCGCCGATATCGACACCGGCGCGATACGTGACGGGCATGCCGGCTACTCCGCGGCGCGCCGCAGAGCGGTCTCGGGGTCGTCGCGCTGGACCTTGGGTATCTCGCGCCAGCCGCGGATGCGCCTCATCTCCTCGCGCCGACGGGCTGTCGCGTTGGCGTCGACCGCCCAGGTGGCGAGGTCGATCACCACGCCGTAATCGGCCAGAGCCTTGGCGGGCGACAGAAGCTCGTTGCGCACGTCGCGCAGCACGGCAGCTGGATCGCGCTCCAGCGGATCGCCCCAGCCGCCGGCGCCGGCCAGGATATGGCGGAACACCGCGCCCTTTGTGATCGTCATGGTGAGCTTGGAGGGCAGCATGCGATTCTCGCCGTCGGGATCGAGGCGGTTCTCCGACGGCGCGCCGGGGCTGCCGCCATAGAGGCCGAACGGCCGGTGATCGCGCCGGTCGGATCGGACCTGCAGCATGCCCTCGCCTTCCAGGAAGCGGTAATCGCGCAGGAACGGCACGCCGCCGCGATACTTGCCGGCGCCGGCGCGGTCGGCGACGAACTCGTAGGCGGTGAGCTGGATCGGCTGCTCGGCCTCGGTGACCTCGATCGAATGCGAGGCCATGTTGGCGAACATGTGCGAGTTGCCGTCGAGCCCGTCGGCCCACGGCCGGGCGCCCCAGGCGCCGCAGGTGAAGTCGACATAGACGAACGGCTTGCGCGCCTCGTCGTAGCCGCCGATCGAGATGCCGGTATTGCCGCCGTCGCCCGCCGCCTTGACCTTGTCGGGCAGCATCATGGCGAGCGCGCCGAACATGCAGTCGACCATGCGGAAGCCGGTCAGGCCGCGGGCCGCGCAGGCCGCCGGCAGCACGCCGTTGCCGACCGTGCCGGGCGGGCAGATCACCTCGATGGCGCGGAACACGCCCTCGTTGTTGGGGATGCCGGGCGGCAGCACCGAGCGCACGCCGCAATAGGAGGCCGCCTTGGTGAAGGAGAGCGTGTTGTTGATGGCGCCCTTGACCTGCGGGTTGGTGCCCGTCCAGTCGATGACCATGTGGCCGCCCGTCTTGCGGATGGTGACGAACAGCCGGATCGGCTTGCCGTAGTCGACCCCGTCGTCGTCGATCCAGTCCTCGAAGCTCCATTCGCCGTCGGGCAGCCGGGCGATCGCCGCGCGGGTCAACCGCTCGGCGTAGTCGATGACCTCCTTCAGGTAGAACCTGGTCTGCTCCGGCCCGTAGCGGCCGACCAGCTCGGCGAACTGCTTCTCGCCGATATGGCAGGCGGCGAGCTGGGCGCGCAGGTCGCCCATCAGCTGGACCGGCAAGCGGACGTTCTTCTCGAGGAACGTCACGATCGTCTTGTTGAGCTTGCCCGCCTCGTACAGCTTCATCGGCGCGATGCGCAGGCCCTCGGCGTAGATCTCGGTCGAGTCGGAGGCATTGGAACCGGCGACGCGGCCGCCGACATCGATGTGATGGCAGACCGTGCAGGCGAAGGCCAGCCGCTCGCCCTCGTGATAAAGCGGCTTCATCACGAAGATGTCGGGCAGGTGCATGCCGCCGTCGAACGGGTCGTTCATGATGAAGACGTCGCCCGGCGCCATGTCGTCCTTGAAATGGCGCATGATGGCGTCCATCGCCGTCGGCACCGAGCCGAGGTGGCCCGGCAGGGTGAGGCCCTGCGCCGCGAGCTTGCCGTCGGCATCGGCGAAGCCCGTCGAGTAATCCATGTTGTCCTTGAGCACGCCCGAGTAGGTGGTGCGGAACACCGTCAGCGCCATCTCGTCGGCAATCGAGAAGATGGCGTTCTTGAACAGCTCGAGCGCGATCGGATCGTGGACGGGCGGATCGTGACTGGGGGGCACCGGCAATTCCTCTTCAATCGGCCATTTCACTGCAAGTCGCGCGCCACTGGCAAGCGGGCGGCAGCCGCATGGCGAATGGGCTGCTGCTCATCCTCCTCCCCAGCTTCTCTGCTACGGAGTGGACACATCTGGCACCCCTCCCCCGTCCTGCGCTGCCGGAGTCACGCATCATGTTCTCCTCCGAAGCGCGGGGAGGTGCCCCCAGAGGGGGCGGAGGGGTCATGAGCCAAGGGTCTCGGCATGAGTCGCCGATCGGTGTCGTCACCATGACGAGCGTTCTGGCAAAGCGTGCGTTGCTCTCGACCCCTCCGCCCCCTCCGGGGCACCTCCCCGCGCTGCGCGCAGGGAGGACAGCATGAGTACAAGCTGGACACCCGTCCTACGGCGGAGGGATGCGAGATGTGTCCACTCCGTAGCAGCGAAGCTGGGGAGGAAAGTAGGCATTCGCACCTCGCCATCTGGCATGGAATACTGGCGCAACGCCATGGACCCCGATCGATCGATGAAGCGCGCGGTGCTCGCCAGCCTGATCGGGGCCACCCTCGAATGGTACGATTTCATCCTGTACGGCGTCGTCGCGGGCATCGTCCTCAACCGGCTGTTCTTCCCGGCCGAGGACGCGTTCGTCTCCACCCTGCTGGCCTACGCGACCTTCGCCGTCGGCTTCGTCGCACGCCCGGTCGGCGGGATCGTGTGCGGGCATTTCGGCGACCGGATCGGCCGCAAGAGCATGCTGGTGCTCACCATGCTGGTCATGGGCGTCGCGACCGTGGCGATGGGCCTGCTGCCGACCTACGAGCAGATCGGCATCGCCGCACCGCTCCTGCTCCTCGCCCTGCGCGTGCTGCAGGGCCTTGCGCTGGGCGGCGAATGGGGCGGCGGCGTGCTGATGGCCTACGAGCACGCACCGCCGGGCCGGCGCGGCCTCTATGCCAGCATTCCCCAGGTCGGCCTCGCCATCGGCCTGTGCCTGGCCTCGGGCGTGGTCGGGCTGATGTCGAGCCTGCTGACGGAAGCCCAGTTCCTCGCCTGGGGCTGGCGCGTCGGCTTCATCGCCAGCATCGCCCTCGTCGCGGCCGGTCTCTACGTGCGGCTCGCCGTCGCCGAGACGCCGGCCTTCACGCAGGCCCGGTCGAGCGGCCCGACGATCGCGGTCCCCCTCGTCGAGCTCCTGAAGCGACATCCCGGGAGCGTCCTGCTCGGCATGGGCGCGCGCTACGTCGAGGGCGTGTTCTTCAACGTCTTCGCGGTGTTCTCCATCGCCTACCTCGCGACCGTGGCCGGCTTCTCGCGCACCCAGGCCCTGTGGGCCGTGTCGAGCGCGGCGCTCGCCATGGTGTTCACCATCCCGCTGTTCGGCGCCCTGTCGGACCGTCTCGGCCGGCCGGCGACCTATGCCGTCGGCTCGCTCCTCCTCGTGCTCTGCGTCTTCCCGGCCTTCATGGCCTTCCACACCGGCAACGCCGCCGTGATGTACGCGGCCATGATCGTGGCGTTCGGCTTCCTCTATGCCGTGTGCTACGGCCCCGAGGCGGCGCTGTTCTCCGACCTGTTCCCGACCGGTGTGCGCTACACCGGCGTTTCCTTCGTCTACCAGGTCTCCGGTGTGTTCGCGTCCGGCATCACGCCCCTGGTCGCGACCTGGCTGTTCGAGGCCGGCGGTCGCACGCCGTGGCTCATCTGCGCCTATGTCGCCTTTGCCGGCCTGGTCAGCACGGCATCGGCACTGCTGATCGGGCGGCGCCGGCTTCAGCCTGAACCGGTGGCCGATCACGCCCGGGCGACCGCGACGGCGGTGTCGCCGCGCACGCCTTCCGCGAGATCGGGCCGCTGACCGGACGGGATCGGGGCAAGGATCGATCGCAGCGATGTGATCGCCGCGATCGATGTCGCCCCTGCCATGGAGCCACGGCTGGGGTAGGCTCCGGCATGCGACGTCCACGCGCTACGACCCTGGTGCTGGTTGCCTGTGTGGCGCTCACGTACCCGGCGGCAGCCGAGACGAGCGACGCCGCCTATTGCGCGAAGCTGGCCGAGCTCGCCCTGCGCTACACCGGCAAGGTCGGCCTCGAGGGCGAGATCAAGCCGATGCCGACGACGGTCGTCGCCATGGAAGCGTGCAGGCAAGGCAATCCTGCGGCCGGCATCCCGGTGCTGGAAAAGACCCTGCGCGACAACCGCATCACCCTGCCGGCACGCTGAGGTCGTCGCCCTAATCGCCTGCATTCAGGCCGCGCCGACCTCGACGGCGGTGTCGTTGTAGCAGGCGCCTTCGGCGAGATCGGCCCGCTGGTCGGACGATACCAGAGCCGAGATCGTCTGGCCGGTCCGGCTGGTCGACAGCCAGGCGCCCTTCTCGCTGGCGACGACGCCCGGCGGCACGTCGTCGGTCACCTCGAGCGGCAGGATCACCTCGCCGAGATCGTTCCAAACCCGCACCTCTGCGCCCGAAGCGAGATTGCGCGCCGCCGCGTCGGCCGGATTCATGTGCAGCCGGGGCGTCGCGCGCGACGGCGCGAGGTCGCCCAGGGTCGAGGAAATGCGCCTGTCCGACGCCGGCGAGATCAGCATCAGCGGATGCGACGAGGGGCGCGGACGCCACTCGGGCAGCAGCGCCGCCGCGCCCCAGCGCCCGGCCAGCGTCTCCGATCGAAGCTCGATCCTGCCCGAGGGCGTCGCCGGGAAGACGTTGTCGAACAGCACCATCGGCTTGCCGTCCGCCGCTGTCATCTGCAGCGCCCTGCCGGTCGGGATCTCGCTCGGCCGCAGGCCTTTCAGCCGCGGATCGGCGGGATCGACGGCGTCGTCCATCAGCTCGGCATCGGTCGCCCTGAAGCACGGCTCGTCGAAGCCGAAGCGGGCCGCCAGCCGGCGGAAGATCTCGGTGTTGGGCAGCGCCTCGCCGAGCGGCGCGATCACCGGCTCGGCGCGCTGCAGCCAATGATGGCCGTAGGCGGCATAGAGGTCGGCGTGCTCGAAGTTGGTCGCCGCCGGCAGCACGATGTCGCAATAGGCCATGCTCTCGGTCATCGTGAGCTCGATCCCGACCGCGAAGACGTCGGGCCGCGCCAGCCCGCGCCGCATGCGGTTCTGGTCCGGATGCACCACGATCGGATTGTGGTTGTAGATGAACAGTGCGCGCAGCGGCGGATCGATGTCGTCCAGGGCGAGATGGCGGCCGACGTCGTTGATCACCAGGGTGCGCGTGCCCGGCGGCGCCAGGTCGGGCCGCTGCAGCCTGGCTGGCGTCTTGGGGAACGCATTGCCGGCGCCCAGCACGATGCCGCTGCCGTTGCCCAGCCGGCCGAGCAGCGCCGGCAGGGCGATGGCGGCGCGAATGCCGCTGCCGCCATTGCGGCCGCGCTCGAGCCCGTTCCCCATCGCCAGCACCAGCGGGTCGGACTCGGCCAGCCAGCGCGCGAAGGTGAGAATGTCCGCCTCGCGCACGCCGCAGGCGGCGGCGGCCCGCGCTGCCGGCCACTGCCGGGCGCGCGCCATGAAGTCGTCGAACCCCAGGACATGCCGGGCGATGAACGCCTCGTCGAGGGCGCCCATGCGCTCGAGCTCGGTGGCGACCGACCAGGCGAGCAGCACGTCGGTGCCCGGCAGCACGGCCAGGTGAAGGTCGGCCTGCTCGGCGATCTTGCAGCGCATCGGGTCGATGACCACCAGCTTGCCGCCGGCGCGCTTGGCGCGGCGGGCGCCGCGCACGACATGCAGGTTGCTGACGGTGGCGTTATTGCCCCAGACGACGTTCAGCCTGGCGTGCTCGACCAGCTCGGGCGGGCAGCCGACGACGGGGCCGTAGGTTCCCGCCCAGGCCTGGCTGCGCACGCCGCCGCACAGCGCCACCCGGTTGAGCTGCGTGGCGCCCAGCCGATGGAAGAAGCGCGACGACATGCTGTCGTAGGCGAGGAAGCCGTGCGGGCCGGCATAGTTCAGCGGCAGCACCGCCTGCGGACCCCAGCGCTCGACGACGGCGCCGACGCCCGCGTGGATCTCGTCGAGCGCCGCCTGCCAGGAGATGCGCTCGAACCGACCGGAGCCCTTGGGGCCGACGCGGCGCAGGGGATGCTGCAGGCGCTGCGGGCCGTGCACGAACGTGGCCATGTCCTGCGCGACCTTGTTGCAGATCACGCCGGCCGTGTAGGGCAGCGCTTCCGACCCGCGCACCTTGACGACCCGGCCCTCCGCGACGCCGACCGTGAGGCTGCAGGTATCGGGGCAATCGAAGGTGCAGACGCTGTCGCGTTCGATGACGGGCTGCTGGGTGACGGGCTGTTCCATAACGGACATCGGGGTTCCTCCTGGCACTTGACTGGGCGTCGCCACTTTCCTCTTGGCAGTCTAGGTCAAGCCCAAGCCTAGGGGCACCGCTCTCACAGGCGTCGACTACGGAGTGGACACATCCAGCGCGTACTCCCCTCACACATCGGGAGAGGTCTTACATTGGGTGCTCTCCGCCCGCGTAAGCGGGGGGAGAGGAAGGGGCCCCGCGCATGGCGCGGGGGAGGAGAGGTGGGTGGATGCCCCAGCACCGAACCGAGCGGGCGCGCGACCTTCGCCGCGACAGCACGCCTCCCGAAATGGACCGAGATAGATCAGCTCCCGGGCGGCGGCCCCATGACCCACCTCTCCTGGCCTCTCCCCCCGCTCCGCGGGCGGAGAGGAACATGAGGCTTCGACTCTTGTCCGCCCGTGTCAGCGGGAGAAACATGTGATGTGTCCACGACCACCGCTCCCTCGTCCGAGAACAGAATGACCCCCCGGAATCTTGCGGCCGGTGCGGTCGGTGCGGTCGATGTTCTTTGGAATCAAGGGGTTGGCCGCCCGGGCCTCTTGCGGTCGCTTGCGGTCGCATCGCGGTCTTGCGGTCGCCGCCGTCAGGGCATCCGGGCATTCGAGAATCGGCCTGAAAACTTGCGTCATTTGCGTCACAACGTCATTTGCGTTCGATTTCAATGGCTTGCGTGTGACGCAAGCCGCTCGCGTGTGACGCAAGCCGCTTGCGCGTGACGCAAGCCGCCGGCGCTGCGTCGGCGGCGCCGGTTGCGTCGGACACGACGGCCAACCCTCCTGGAGACTGGATGCTCTTTGGTCGGTTCGGAGTTGACGCTCATGGTCGCCACGCTAGCAGAGCCGCACCGGAAGTCTCCTCCCTCAGCCGGGGTGGATGCAGATTGCAGCCACGAAAACGCGTGCACTCGATCGCCGACGAAAGCGCTATCGTGTCGAAAGCCAGCCCCAGGGGAGGACAGTGACGTGAAGGTGGGATTCATCGGCGTCGGCAACATGGGCGGTCCCATGTGCCGCAACATCGTCAAGCGCAGCAATCACCAGGTGACCGTGTTCGACCTGAACGCAAACGCCGTGAAGGCGTGCACGGACCTCGGCGCCACGCCGGCCGGATCGATCGCCGAGGCGACCGCCGGCGCGGATATCGTCATGACCTCGCTGCCGATGCCCAGGGATGTCGAGGCGGTCGCCCTCGGCAACAAGGGCATCCTCGCCAGCATCGCGCCGGGCCAGACCTATATCGACCTCAGCACGAACGCCCCGTCGATGGTGAAGAAGATCGGCGAGGCGATGGCATCCAAGGGCATCGCCATGCTCGACGCGCCGGTGAGCGGCGGCACGACGGGCGCCGAGGCGGCGACCATCGCCATCATGGTGGGCGGCGACAGGAAGGTGTTCGACGACGCCCTGCCGGTGCTGCAGTCGTTCAGCGCCAACGTGATCCACATGGGCGGGCTGGGCTCCGGCACGGTGGCCAAGCTGGTCAACAACATGCTGTCGTTCTGCAACATGGCCGCCCTCAGCGAAGGCATGATGCTGGGCACCCGGTACGGGCTCGACCCGGACAAGCTGCTCAACGTGATCGCGAGCTCGAGCGGCAACTCGAACGCGATCAAGAACTTCACCCTGCGGGCGCTGCCCGGCAAATACTCGCCGCCCTCGTTCGCTCTTGACCTCGCCTACAAGGATCTACACCTCGCCCTGGAACTGGGCGACGAGCTCGGCATCCCGCTGCCGCAAGGTTCCTCGACCCACACCCTGCAGCGCCTGGCGCGGGGCATGGGCTTCGGCGGCGACGACAGCACTTCCGTGCTGCGCGTCTACGAGAAGATGCTGAACCACAAGGTCAAGCCGTGACCGACCCTGGAGCGTGATACTCTTTGGTAGAAGCACCAAAGCAAAACCTCACCCTGAGGAACGCCCGTAGGGCGTGTCTCGAAGGGTGGGCAGCAGCAATATTGTCGCCAACCCTTCGAGACGCCACGCGCCGCGTGGCTCCTCAGGGTGAGGCGCTCTTTGGTGCTTCGACCAAACAGAATCTCGCTCTAGACGGCCTTCTCGAGGTCCGTCACCGTTCGCGGATCGTCGACATCGACACTGAGGTGCTCGGTCGGCTGCGGCGTCGCCGTCATCAGGGAGACGCCGTTCGGCGCCACGAACTGATGCCACGCGTGCTGCGGCACGATCACCATCATGCCACGCGTCAGCGTGAGCGACTGGCGGCCTGAGTCGGTCAGCAGGCGCAGCTCGGTCTCGCCGTCGAGCACCTGCACGATCTCGTCCCCCTTGGGATGGCGCTCCCAGGCCGAGATGCCGGAGAACTTGGCGACGAAGATCGCCCCGTCGCGGTACGGCGCCAGGCGCCCGAAGGCGCCGGCGCGATCGGCCTCGGTCGAGGTCGGCGTGCGCCCCTCGAGCATGGTCAGCTTGGAGAGCTCGCTGGCGAGATCAACGACGACGGTCATGGGGTCCTCCGACTTCAGGCTCACAAATGATGATGCCCGTCGGTGGCATCGAGTCGTGTCGATTGCCGCGGCGGTGCGAGAGCGAGAATTCTCATTCTGGCAGACCGGAGGCCCGCAGGGCGTCGAAGAACTGTTGCTGTCCGGACGTACGTCGATACGGGCTGGTCTCTAGCCAACGGTGCATGGAGAACCCGGGAAACATCTCGACGTATCTCCTGGCAGCTTCTCTTGCCTCTGCATGTCGCCCCGACAGCCATAGCGCGGCGATCAGGGGACGTTGATGTCCACTCGACTCTGGATTGCCTCGAACGCTTTTCCGCGCCCAAGGCAGGGCTTCTTCCGGACGTCCGCTGGTACACAGGGCAAAGGCTATCCCGTGCTGGAAAGTGCTACCCCATTGTGGATCGAACGGGCTCAGTCGCATGGCCTTCTCGAAATCACCCACCGCCATTTCGGTCTCGCCTGCCCAGGCGCTGATCCAACCGCGCGTGTTCCATGTCCTCGCACTGTTCGGATCAATTGCCAATGCCTGATCGACCAGGTCCCAACCCGCCTGATAGTCGCGTTGCGCCAGCACGATGGTGTGGCCCATCGCCCGCAGGGCGTCTGGGTTCGCAGGATCGCTAAGAAGCGCCCGCCGGCATAACTCCGTTGCCTCACGGAAATCCTTGTCTGTATCGGGGCTGCAGCCAAGAACCGGCCTCAATGCTCGGCACATCGCTGCGTACGCGAGCGCCTGGGCGTAGTCCGGCGACAGGTCGATGGCGCGATCCAGCAGCTCGATCGCCTCGGCGAGCCCTGGTGCCGCATGGGTGGTGAGCTTCGGCAATGCCTGCAGGAACAGATCGTAGGCGTCGAGGCTGTCAGGCTGCTTGCGCCGCGAATGGGCAATCTCCGCCCCACGCAGCTTGGGCTCCAAGGTGCCTACCAGGCTGATGATGATCCGGTCCTGGAAGTCGAACACTTCTTCCAGCGATCCGTCGTACCGTTCGGTCCACAGGTGATTGCCCGTCGCCGCTTCGATCAGCTGCGCCGTCAACCGCAGGCGTTGGCCGGCGCGGCGCACGCTGCCTTCCACGAGATAGCGTACGCCCAACCGCTCGCCGATCGTCCGCGCGTCGAGCTGCTTACCGCGAAACGAGAAGGAAGAGTTGCGTGCAACGACGAACAGCCATGACACTCGGGACAGGCCCGTGATCAGGTCCTCGACCAGTCCGTCGGCAAAGTAGGCCTGATCCGGATCACCCGAGATGTTATCGAAGGGCAGCACCGCCACCGACGCCTGATTCGGTAACGAGAGGGGTAATGCCTCTTCCGCCGCCGAGCTCTCCATCGCGGCTGGGACCACGGGCAGGAGCAGCCGATAGCCGAGACGATGACGCGTTTCGACGAACCTCGGGTTGCGGGCATCGTCGCCGAGAGCGCGCCGCAGCTCCAGCACGCACGAGGTGAGCGCGTCGTCTCCGACTGCCCTTCCGTCCCACAAGCGGTCGATCAGCTCCTTCTTGGTCACGACCTGCATCGACCGCTCGGCCAGGGCGGCCAGCAGGGCCGACGCGCGCGGGGGGAGCGTGATCTCCTCGGTCCCTCGCCACAGCTGCCCGGCCACACAATCGAATCGATACTCGCCGAAGGCGATACGGCGCGACCCAAGAGATTCCGCGGAAGTTCGGCGGTACTCCGCCATGACTTGCCACTCCCCGATGCCAGAAACTCTCGCACCGCCCCTGCCCTGTTTCAACCGCGGATCGATTGAGGGCGGGTGGTGGTGGCAGTCTCCACATACTGGATGCAAGGGACGAAACCATGCGAAGGACTATCTTCCTGGCGATTCTGGCCAGTGTTTTCCTCGTGCCATCGGCTTTTGCCGATGACGACGCCGACTTCCGCAAGGCCGCGCCGCAAATTCGGCTGGCGTTCCTGGAGGCCTTCGCCAGGTAGGATGTTGCGTGGCTTGCCGCGGGTTACACGTCCGATGCCGTGAGCGTCGGTCCGATGGGGGTGCACCCGATCGATGGGAAAGCCATCGAGGGATGGTTTGCCAACGGCCCGCGGACCATTGAGACGACTTTCGATCAGGCCTTGCCGCTGAGCGCCGATATCGCGCTCGGGATCGGTACCTTCCGGATCACCGGCAAGACCCTGAAAGGCGAGCCCGTCGCGGTGACCGCCCGCTGGGCCAACACGTACGTCCGGCAGGATGGACGGTGGAAAATCCGGATGGCGACGATGATCTCGCTACCGCCGCCGGCAAAGTGAACCATCCTGTCCGTCGTCAGAGGTGGTCGCAACCGATCGACGCAGCACTCTATCTCAAACGCCTTCGCCGGCATTGAACGCGGTGCGATAGACTTCCTCGATACGCGACGCTTTCTGATCCGTCAGCGCCACGAATTCGTTCTCGCGTGCGCGCCGGGAGAGCGTGCCGCCGTTCTGATGCAGGAAGCGGAAGAGCAGGTCGATCGTGCGCTCGGGCATGTCGAGGAAGGCCTCCACCTGGCCGCGGAAGGAATCGTAGCGCCGCAGGAAATCGGCTTCCTGCGGCAGGTCCTCCTCGATGGTCTTTTGCACGCAGGCATGCAGGAATTCCGCGTGCGGGGTCGCATCGAAGAAGCGGTAGAAATCCCCGGTGTCATTCAGGACGCGCACGTTGAAGCTCTCCGTCGCCTCCCACTCGATCAGCGGCAGCAGGCGTCCCGAATAGCTCTCCAGCACGGCGCGGTAATCGTCTATGCGCTCATGGATCGCCGCCGAGACGGGAAACACCACGCCGGGCGGATTGAACCCGCGCTCGGCCAGGACGTGATGGATGAGGTAGCGGTGGAGCCGGCCGTTCCCATCCTCGAGCGGGTGTATATAGACGAAGCCGAAGGCGAGGATCGCGGCGGCGATCACGGCATCCAGCCGCTGCGCCGCGCCGCGATCGAACGCAATCAGGCCCCGGATCAGGGCCGGAAGGTCATCGTGACGCGCGCCGATGTGCTCGGGCAGCGGCATGCGGGTTTCGCGGTCATGCTCGCCCACGAAGCCACCTTCCCGACGGATTCCCAGGCTGACGAACCGCGCGTTGCCGATCACGATCCGTTGCAGGCGCAAGAGTTCCTCTGCATCGAGGGGCCGGCGGCCGGCTTCGCCGATAGCGCGCCCCCAGCGCTGAATGCGGTCCTGCGGCGGGCGCTCGCCCTCGATCGCGTAGCTCGAGCGCGAGTCCTTCAGCAGCAGGAAGGCAGCCGTCCGGGCGAGGATGTCGCGCGGGACGGCAGCGATCACATCCTGCGCCCTCCTGGACAGGTCGATGCCTGCGAAGCGATCGAGCTCCCTGGTCCGGAACACCAGCGGGCAGAACTCCGGCGTGCCGGGCAGGTTGTTTCTCACCCGGTAGCGCGGCGCGCTCTCGCCGTGCTGTGCGTATTGCAGCTCGGGATCGACGACCGGCACATAGCGGCCCGCCGCTGCATCCGGCAGGCTCACGCGCGTTCCGGTCAGCCACTCGTAAAGGAACCATATGCGACGGGCGTAGCTGCCGGTCGGCGTCCCACGCACGAGGGCCTCGATGGCGGCGGGGCCGACAGCCACGAAGAGCCGCTTGAGCACCGCGAGATCGAGCCCCTCGTACTTGAGGGCAAAGGTCAGGTGACCCTCCAGCGTCGGATGCGGTGCGTGCCGCGGCGTCACGATTCGCCAGCCTTCGCGTTCGACGATACGGTGCCGCTCGCCGATGGCCGAGAGCGTCCGGGGAAGAGGAACAGCGAGCCCGCATGCTCCGATCAGGGCGGCATAGCCGGCAGGAGTCGCCGTCTCCGGGAGGCTCCGCTCCTGAAAAACCGCTACCGGCCCTGAAAACCGAATCTCACCCCCGGGATCCATGAAAATGCGCCCTATCCCTCTCGGGACTTGGCCTTTGGAGGCCGCTTCCCTGAGAATTGATCCTATCGCATGAAAAATGATGTCGAAAGAGAGCCATGTGCGAAAAATGATAACCGAGGACAGAATGGACTAACGATTTGGCGGAGCCGCATGCGGTTCCACCAAATCGGAAATCGCTCTAGGGAACCGCCGCGGCGCGCTGGAACGCTGGCCGCGCAAGCAGGCGCTCACGATAGGCCGTGGCGCGAGGACCGAGCAGCGAGGCGAAGCCGGGCTTGCCCAAGGTATTGAGCGGATAGCCGACCGAGATGTCGGCAAGCGTCATCCGCCCCGCCACCAGGAAGTCACGGCCTTCCAGCCGCTGCTCGAGCAGCCTGGCCCGCATCATGAGCGAGTGGCGCGCGTCAGCCAGCACGGCATCGATGCCGGCCTGCATCTCCGGCGTCTTGTTCCGGATGCGGCGGACGCGCGCCATCACGGAGAGCGGCGCTTGCAGAGTCGCCTCGCCGTACAGCAGCCATTGCACGAACTCCGGCCGCTCCGGCTCGTCCGGCGCCACGACCAGGTCGGAGCCGTGCCGGACCGCGAGGTACTCGGAGATCGCCAGCGACTCGTAGAGCGCCCGGTCGCCGTCGATCAGGGCGGGCAGCGTGCCGGCCGGATTGATCGCGAGATACTCGGGCTCCTGCAGCCGCGGCCGAACACCCAGAGACCTCACGTCGACCGTGGCGCCGATCTCCTCCAGCGTCCACAGCACGCGGAGCGAGCGCGAGGTGGGTACGTGATAGAGCGTGGCCATCAGTCGAGTGTCTCCGGCAGCCTCGCGCAGGGATGGATGGGCGGCATCAGCGACGAACAATAGAACGTGATCTTCTCAAAGAGGAGCACCAAGGCGCCGGTGCATGGGACGCCTCACCTTCGCGCAGCAGTCCCCCGCGACGCTTCCAGCTTGCCGGGATGACGAGGTTGAGACAGATTTTCCAAGGGTCGGCGCCCTCCAGCGACTGTCGGCGATCAACTCCACCAGTGCCTCGCAGGGGAGGCGTCCGAGCTCGGATCGCGCCCATGAGCCGATCGCCGAAGGAATCCAAAGGATGACAAGAGAGAACCGCCAGTGGCTGCTGGCCAAACGCCCCGTCGGAATGATCAAGGACTCCGACTTCGAGCGGCGTGAGGGACCGGTGGCGGAGCCGAAGGACGGAGAGTTCCTGGTGCGTATCACGCACCTGTCGTTCGACCCGACCCAGCGTGGCTGGCTCTCCCGCGACGGCTACGTGCCGGCAGTACCGATCGGCGCGGTCGTGCGCGCGGCCGGCGCGGGACGGGTGGTGAAATCCCGCCATCCGGGTTTCAGAGAGGGCGAACTGGTGCAAGGCTCGTTCGGCTGGCAGGACTACATCGTCACCGACGGCACCACTGACATCATGCCAGTGACAAAGATCGACCCCGGCGTCTCGCCGGAGCAGGCGCTCGGAATCTTCGGCATCACGGGGCTCACCGCGTATTTCGGTCTGACCGATATCGGCAGGCCGAACCCCGGAGACACCGTGGTCGTGTCCGGCGCCGCCGGCGCCACCGGCTCGGTCGTCGTCCAGATCGCCAGGGCGCTCGGGTGCAAGGTGATCGGCATTGCCGGAGGCGCCCAGAAATGCCGCTGGGTCGTCGAGCAGGCCCACGCGGACGCGGCAATCGACTACAAGCGCGAGAACGTCGCCCAACGCATTCGCGAGCTGGCACCGCAGGGCGTGAACATCGTGTTCGAAAATGTCGGCGGCGAGATACTCGAAGCATCCCTGCAGAACATCGCGCTGCACGGCTGCGTGGTGCTTTGCGGAGGCATTTCCGGCTACAACGCCACCGATCCCAATGCCTCACCCGGCATCCGCAACTACATGATGCTGACCGGTCGGCGCGCGCGCATGGAAGGCTTCATCATCCTCGATTACGCTCCGCGCTACGGCGAAGCCGTACAGGCACTGTCGAAGCTGATGGCCGAAGGCAAGCTGAAGACCGTGACGGACATGCAGCGCGGCTTCGACAATATCCCGGCCACTTTGCGCCGCCTGTTCGAGGGCAAGAACGTCGGCAAGCAGTTGCTGGAGCTGGACGAACGGTGATGCTTTGGCCGTTGCCGCGGTCGCCCTAGACCAGCGCGACCGGGCGCACCGGGCAGCCGGTCGCGCCCTTGAATTTCGTGGCCAGCAGGATGAAGCAGAAGCTCGCGACCCGGTCACGGGCGAGCTCCTCGAGCGTGAGGTTCTCGATCAGGTGAACTCCTGATTCGACGAGGACGTGCTGATGCACCGCCATCGCGACGCCGCGGTCCGGATTGGGCAGCACCTCGACCGCCATGTTGTCGCAGCCGATCGCGACGACGTCGCGGCTGGTCAGCCAGCGCGCGGCGGGCACGTCGATTCCGGGTTCGCCCGACAGATAGCGGTCGTTGTTGACGCCGAAGAGGCGGCCCCAGCCCGTGCGGATCAGCACGATGTCGCCGGCCTGGATCGCCACACCGGCCGCGTCGGCCGCCCGCGCCAGGTCGTCCGGCCCGACGACGCGGCCAGGCTCGAGGAAGGCGCCACCGTCCAACCCGGAAACGTCGAGCAGCACGCCGCGACTGATCATCGGCGGCATGTGCTCGATGCCGAGACGGTCGAGGCCCCAGTCGGTCACCACGTCGTCGGCGTTCAGCCCGTTGTACAGCTCGCCGCCGATGCTGAAATGGCCGAGCGCGTCGATATGCGTGCCGACATGCATCGTCATCTCGACCCGCTCGACGTTCGAGCCGGCGTCGTTGGTGGCGCCGGCGGCGCGGCGGCGCTTGATCGAATCGCGCCAGGATGCCCAGATCGACTGAAGGAACGGCGTCTGGTTCGGCATCAGGAACGGCGCCTTGGGGCTGATCTCGTGGCTGAGATCGTAGAGGGCGCCGGTCTGGACCGAGCGCAGCGCCGAGAGGCGCCGTTCGGGCGTCAGCAAATTCCCCGCGCCCAGCTGGTCGTCGCGTCCCCAGCGGGAACGGTCGTGCAGGACCTCGTTCATGTCGTCGCTCCGTTGATCGACCGCCGCGTCGCAATCGAGCAAGATGTTCCACGAAACGACGCGAAGAGCCAAGTGGCGCAACGGGCGGGAGACGAGGCATGACAGACGACGTGAAGCGGCTGGGCGCCGCCGAGCTGAAGCGGCAACTGCATGACGGCGGCGAGATCGCGCTGCTCGACGCCCGCGAGGAAGGGGTCTTTCACGCGCGCCATCTGCTGCTGGCCTCCTGCGTGCCGCTCGGCCGCCTCGAGCTGCTGGTCGATGACCTGGTGCCGCGGCGCGATACCCGGGTCGTGTGGTGCGACGACGGTGACGGGGTGGGCGGGGGCGGCGACGGACCGGCGCTCAGCGCCGCCCGGCGCATGAGCGCGCTCGGCTACGGCGATGTCGCGGTGCTGGAGGGCGGCATCGCCGCCTGGGAGGCGGCCGGCTACCGCCTCTACAGCGGCGTTCACGTGCCGAGCAAGGCGTTCGCCGAGGTCGTCGAGCACGAGGCCGGCACGCCGTGGATTTCCGCGCCGGACCTCAAGGCGCTGATCGACCGCGGCGCCGACATCGCGATCTTCGACAGCCGCTCCTACGAGGAATACCACAACAACAGCATCCCGACCGCGACCAGCGTGCCGGGGGCGGAGCTGGTCTACCGCTTCACCGACATGGTGCCGTCGCCCGACACGACGGTGATCGTCAATTGCGGTGGCCGCACCCGCAGCATCATCGGCGCCCAGGCGCTGCGCAACGCAGGCTTTCGCAACGAGATCATGTCGCTGAAGGACGGCACGATGGCCTGGCACCTCGCCGGGTTCGAGGTCGTGAAGGGCGCGACGCGGCGCCCGGCGGCCGTGTCGGAGCGCGGACGGCGAGCGGCTGCCGAGGCGGCGGCGCGGGTCGCCGCGCGCTGCGACGTAAGGCGGATCGACAAGGCGATGCTCGCCGCCTGGCAGGGCGAAGCCGGCCGGCGCACCCTCTACCTGCTCGACGTCCGCACGCCCGAGGAATACCGGGCCGGGCATCTGGCGGGCGCGCGCTCGGCGCCGGGCGGGCAGCTGGTGCAGGAGACCGACGCCCACATCGCCACCTGGAACGCCCGAATCGTGCTGGTCGACGACAACGGCGTGCGCGCGACGATGACCGCCTCGTGGCTGAAGCAGATGGGTTTTGACGACGTGGCGGTGCTGGTCGACGACGGCTCCGATGGCGACTGGACGAGCGGCCCGCATGTGCCCAACGTGCTCGGGCTCGACTCCGCCGCCGCGGCGGGCGCGGGCATCGCGCCGGCCGCCTTGCGCGACGGCTTGGCCAACGGGCGCATGGCCGTCGTCGATCTCGATACCAGCCGAACCTATGCCCAGGGCCACATTCCGGGCGCCTGGTTCGCGATCCGCAGTCGGCTGCCCCAGGACCTGGCTAAGCTGCCGAAGGCTGAAGCGATCGTGCTGACCTCGCCGGATGGCGCCTTGGCGCGGCTTGCCGCCGCCGATCTGGCCGCCGCCACGGCTAAGGGCGCGACGGCGGCCGCGCCGATCCTGGTTCTCGAGGGCGGTACCGAGGCGTGGGCGAAGGCCGGCCTGCCAATCGAAACCGGGGCGAGCCACATGGCCAGCGAGCCGGTCGATGTCGTGCTCTCGGCGCGTGAGCGCGGCGTGGGCCGCGAGGAAGCGATGCGCGAGTACCTCGCCTGGGAGATCGACCTCGTCAATCAGATGGCGGAGGACGACGACCAGCGGTTTCGGGTGGTCGATGTTGGAGAATAAAGTAGAGTAACTCCGACCTGTCGAATCGAAGCTCATCTACCACCAACTGCCGGGCCTGATCCCGGTTCTCGCGCTTCAAGAACGAACCAGGCGGAAGACATGCGCCTAAGCAAGCTGAGTATTAGAAAATTCAGGAACTTCCGGTCTGTCGATATCCCGCTCGCGGGAAACGTCGTGTTGCTGGGCGAGAACCGCGTCGGGAAGAGCAACCTGCTTTTTGCTATTCGCCTCGTCCTTGACCCGACGCTTCCGGACTCGGCGCGTCAGCTCAAGCTGTCAGATTTCTGGGATGGCGCGGCGCCAGACTACAGCGATCCGATCGAGGTTCATCTGGAATTCGCGGATTTCACGACCGATCTTGGTCTCCTCGCGCTCCTCACAGATTTTCGAACGGCTGGCGATCCGACGATCGCGCGTCTCAGCTATATCTTCCGGAAGAAGGCCGACATCACCGGGATTCCGCAGTCGAGCGACGACTTTGAGTTTGTCGTGTTCGGCGGCGGCGATGAAACGCGACCCGTGCCAGGCAAGGTACGTCGACGCATCGCGATCGACGTGCTTGACGCGTTGCGCGATGCCGAAGGCCAGCTCGGCACGTGGCGTAGTTCGCCGCTGCGCCCACTTCTTGAAGACGCGATCTCGGGCGTGACTCGCGCGGACCTCGACGCGGTCACGGCCGAGCTCGACAAAGCGACGAAAATGCTGGAGGCATTTCCAGCCATCAAGGCGCTGGAGAACGAGTTGCGCGCCGGCATTCTCCATCTCTCCGGTAAGGCACATGATATCGACGCGCGGTTGAGGTTCGCGCCCTCCGACTCTCTGCGGCTCTTCCGGGCGATTGCGATGTTCATCGACGGAGGCAAGCGGGGCATCGCCGAGGCGAGCCTCGGATCGGCCAATGTCGCCTTGTTGGCGCTGAAGCTGGCCGAGTTCGCCTGGCGCCGGAAGAAGAACGAGCGCAATTACTCTCTACTGTGCATCGAGGAACCGGAGGCTCACCTCCATCCGCAGCTGCAGCGGTCGGTGTTCAAAAAGCTGCTCGCGAGCGGAGATGCCGAGCAAGCGTTGATTGTCACCAGCCATTCGCCGACACTGGCTGCCGTCACGCCGCTGCAGTCTATCATCCAGCTCAAAATGCGCGATCAGTCGACGCATGCGTTCTCGCTCGCCAACCTGCCGGTGACGTCCGGAGAGCTCGACGACCTGGAGAGGTATCTCGATGCCACACGGGCGGAGCTGCTGTTCGCCCGCGGCGTGATCTTCGTCGAAGGCGACGCCGAGGAGGCGCTGCTTCCCGTATTCTCCTCGGCTATCGGGCATGTCCTCGATGATATTGGCATCACAGTGTGCAACGTGGCCGGCACGAATTTCGGGCCATACGTCAAGCTCGCCGAAGCTCTGGGCACGCCTTACGCGGTAACCACCGACTGGGATCCCTTGGATGGCACAAAGCCACCCCTCGGCAAGAAGCGCACACTCGACCTCTGGGATGACGTACTAAGGGTACGGAGGCAGCCGCCCGTCACCCCTGCACAACGAAGCGCATGGGAGGGGCTCGGCTTTGCGGCGTTCGCATCGACATGGGCTCCTGCCGGGGTCTTCCTCAACGACCAGACATTCGAAGTCTCGATCGCAAATACGCCGTCGCTCCTGAACCCCCTCCTCGACATCCTCGATGAACAAGGATTCGGATCAGTCCGAATGAAGCGCATCGCGAACTGGAGGGCAGGCTCGTCCCCTGTCGACGCCTCGCAGCTGCTCGCCATGGTCGCGGATATTGGCAAAGGCCGGCTGAGCGCAAAGCTGTCGAAAAAGGCGATAGGCTTGACACCGCCCAAATACATTGCCGATGCGATCGCGTTCGTGGTGAGCCGTGTCCAATAGTGAACGGCTCCTTCGCGCGGTCGAGGAGCTCGACTCGAATCCAGAGCAATTGGAAGCCGTACGCAAGACCGTTCACTGTATCGTGCTGGCCGGTCCCGGAAGCGGCAAGACCAAGACGCTGACGACTGCGATGGCGCGGGCGCTCGCAGAGGACGTCGCGGAGCCTCGCGGCGTCGCGTGCATCACCTATAACAACGAGTGTTCGATCGAACTCGAGACGCGGCTCGCGCGCCTTGGCGTCGAGGCTGGCGATCGGGCATTCATTGGCACGGTGCATAGCTTCGCGCTGAGCCAGGTGATCGCACCTTACGCTCGATGCGTGCCGCTAGGGCTGCCTGCCGATTTCCGGGTCGCAACACGTGCGGAGATGCGCGCGGCGGTGGAGGTTGCCTATGCCTCCGCGATCGGTGGCGCGGACGATCCTCATCGCCGATGGAGCTTCGCCTCGGAGAAGCGTCGACGGGACGTCGATCGCACCCGGCCGGAGTGGCGAGGCCGAAATCCGGAACTCGCGACGTTTATCGAAGCGTATGAAGGCGAGCTTCGGCGTCAAGGCTTGATCGATTTCGACGATATGCCGCTGCTGGCCTATCGCATGATCAAGGAGCACGATTGGATTCCACATGCACTTCGTGCCCGCTTCCCCGTCCTCTTCGTCGACGAATATCAGGACCTTGGCCATGCGCTGCACGAGCTTGTTCTCTTGTTGTGCTTCGGTGGGGGCATTCGCCTGTTCGCAGTCGGGGACGCCGATCAGTCCATATATGGCTTCACGGGAGCAAACCCGGAGCTCCTCGAAAACCTCACCCGACGCCCCGATGTGCGGACGATCAGGTTGCGCTTCAACTATCGGTCGGGCGGAAAAATTGTCCGCGCTTCGCTGGGCGCGTTAGGCGAGGAGCGGAACTATCAAGAGATTGCGGGCGCGCCCGAAGGCGAGCTCACATTCTGGTCGGTATCCCGGGGCCTCGATATGCAGGCGCAAGCGATTGCCGACACCGTCATTCTAAAACTCATAGAGAAGGGAATGGCACTCGACGAAATCGCCGTGCTGTACCGGGCCGCTTACCTTGGTGACAAGGTCGCAGAAGCATTGAAGCGAGCAAGTATTCCCTTCGTGCGAACCGACCGAAACGCGATTGTCCAGCGTAGCTCGCGGCTTGCTCGCTTCATCGAGGACTGCGCGCGCTGGGTGGTCGGGGGTTGGCGAAACGCAGACCCGCGCTATGGTCGTCTGCTTAGCCAAGCGCTGACGCTCGTTTACGGCAGATATGCCAGCGCGGACGAAGAGCAACGTCTATCAGATCAGCTCATCGGGTTCCTTCAGGCGACGATAGGCTACGGCGATAGCACGCACGCTTGGTTGCAACACTTTAACCGCGCGCTCATTGCGCCATGGCGGGTGATCGTGCGAAATTCAGAGCAGGAATGGGATGTCTGCGCCGAGATGATTGCGAATACTGATCCGGCCGCAGACCTGGATATCCCGCTTGCCCATCTGGCTGGCCGTGTCGAGGGGACCGGTCGCGTGAGCCTGAGCACGCTGCATAGCGCGAAGGGAAGGGAGTTTGATGCCGTCGTGATGTATGGCGTGAATGCAAGTGATTTTCCTAGTGAACGCGACAAGAGAAGCGTCACCGCTCTTCGCGAGGCCCGCCGGTTGTTCTACGTCGGCGTCACGCGCCCCCGCAAGGAACTGAGCCTGATCTTCCAGAAACATCATCACTCCCCGTGGGTGAAGGAACTCTTTGATAGAAGCCAGAATTGAGATAAGATCAGCGTTGCAACCTGAGCGCCTACGTATGGCTGATCGCGCTTGTGCCCTAGGCACGACATGATGGCCCCGTCAAATCACTTGTTTACCTAACCGATGGCTGGGCAAGGGGCGCCAAGAGATCCGCTGCGACTGGCTGTGGTGGCTGAACGAAGGTTTCGGCATCTAGGCCGTGCTTCTTTAGGAACGGGACTTCCTTCAACTTCTCCCGCAATCCCAGCATTCGTTTCTCGGCCCGTCGCACGAAAGTGTCGTAAGTCATCGAGATGATCGTGACTCGGCCGTCCCACTCGGTGCGATTTCCTCGCTCGGTGGCTTGGATGTGCGAACCCAAGATGTAGCAGGTGACACTCGTTGACGCCGTAATCAGACCTCGCTCCACTAGCTCCTTAACGTATCGCCATGCTTGGCCCTTCTGCTCGGCCCCGATGGAGACGCCGGGCTTCTTGATCTCTGCCACCACCAGTCGGGCAACACCATCGACCTCATGACCCAGATCATGTGCGTCGCGGCTATACAATCCCACGCTTCCGTCCGGCAGCATCACGAAATCTGGGCGCTGCCTGCTTCCTTTCGCGTCACTACCAAACAACGACTGAATCACTGTTGTCATTCCACGATTGCTGGTGAACTCGAGGCTCTCGAATTCCGGCCCGAACACCCAAAGCGACCGCTCGAACAAGGGTTGCAGATCGCCGACTTCGTCCATCGCTTTGTCGCGTAGCTTCTGATCCAGGTCCTCGATCAGCTTCAGCCTGGCCTGAATCTCATCGAGGGCATCCTTTGCCAGCCGCAATGTCCAGTCGTCGAGAAGCTTGTCGAGTGCGTCAAGATCACCCGGTTGGAGATCATGGAGCTTGCTTACCAAACCGTACTTGGAGGTACTCACTTCGAGATTGGCAAGGATGCCCGCAACCTTGCCCACCTCTTCAGTCGAAATAGATGGGCAGGTATCGATCACCTCATCGACGAACTGATTCCATCGTTCACGGCCGACCGGGGGCAATTTGACTACCGTGTTCACCAGTTGGTCCCGGACAGTCTGTTTGGCCTCCCTGCGCCGTTCCGCCGAGAAGCGCGACAGGTATTCTTTGATTCGTGCGTGAACGAGTGGACGCGTGGCGACCCATGCCGGATCATCAGGAGTGAAGCCACTCCAGTCCGGCAGAACTGAGCTCTCAAGCAGATCGGCCGACACAATGAACTGGAACCGCCTTGCTTCGGTGGTCCGTCCATCAAGGATGCGTTCATCATCAAACCCTACCCAACCAGGAGTGCCTACGAGCCGGGAGTTCACGCGCCAAGCGATACCGTGCTGCTTGGTCGTTCTGTCGGCCCTCTGGCTGTCGATCATGATGATCTCGGCACGACCGTGGCCCGGAACACTAACCTCCGCCTTCTGAATATTGCGCGTGGGGATGTCGTCAAAAGTGACCAACGTTCCATCAATTGACACGACAAAGTTCGGGTCCGCCAAAAAACGGGTGCCGATGATCTCGCGGGCTGTATCCGCCTCCAGTGAAACGCCGTCCGATGCGGTTGCGGTTATTTCGGTGCCATGGCCCGCCACGCCGGGTCGTGACCCAATCCGCCGTATGTCGAAGGGCCAGACCACACCCCGAGAAACCTCATAGGTGGTCTCGACTCCATCCCGCCAAGTGCGCACACGATAAGGATTCGAGAACTTGAATGCAGCGTGCCGGCCCCTTCCATTCCGGCCATAGGCGCTACGCGGCGATGCGCCCTTCATGTCGTCTGGCGGCGTCGACCTCTTGCCCTCTTCGGCGATGCGATTGTAGTCAAGGGTCTTCCACCGCCGTTCGAACTGCTCGGAAGTCATCCCCTTTCCGTTATCAGTGATCGAAAAGGCAATCTCCTCCGTGCGTTTAGGCCAAACAACATCCACACGCGTCGCATAGGCGTCCCAAGCATTGGCCACCAGCTCAACGATGGCGACAGCCGGATCCGACAGAATTGGCCCCGCGTACCTCTCGAGAAATCTATCGTCGAAGAGCACTCCCTGCTTTGACCCGTCGGTCTCCACCGCAGCCTCCCTTATTCTCTTGCGGTCGCCATTGTACCAGCAAGCTGGGCTATCTTGCCATTGCCGCCGGCGGTGGCTCGATTGGGTTATCGTGCCGGGCTAGAGGGAACTCCTAATGTGATGGACACTCTTCGGGCCACGTTTCTCGCATTCGCGTTAGCAATCTATCAAAAAGACTATTGGGGCCGTGCACCACCAGATTCCCGCGCCTCGTTTCCATGACAGCGACACCAGAAAGCACGGCCTCAATTCTTCGACTCCCCTCCGCCCCAACAACACGACCCTGCCAAACGCCTCCGCCGCTCGTTCCACCAAAGCTATGAGGCAATGGGGTTCTCCGAAGTGCCTTCGGCACATAGATATATCGGTCTAGTCCATCTCGGGTGAATAGCTGCCGCGCAAGTCTTCCAATGCTTAAGTAGGTCGTGTACTTTGTACTACGGTAGGTTGATGTATCTACGCTTGGCGCAGTCCATTCCTCCACTGCGCCAGCAACAAACAAGAAATTTCCGGGCTGGGCCTCCCAATTTTTTTGTAGTTTGCGGTGGCGCTCTAGGTTGCGAATATTCCCGACGGCCATGAAGTGGGATTCTGTGTGCGGTGGAAGGCGAACGAATGCGAGGTCGGGCTCTCTCAATTTCCAAGGCGCTTTGCCGAATTCTGTTGCAAGCAAGCTACTAGGGTCAAATGAAGGAGCTGTTTGACCCTTAACGCCGAAACAAAGAATACGGACTTGCCTTCGTTCTGGCCTGATATCTCTGAAAGCCTCGCTTTGTTTCCAGGCCAGAACGGCGCTTGAGACGTGTGCGCATGTCAGAACGCCGAAGATGCTTCCATATTTCACAAGCGTTCCAGATCCTAGCAGCTGTGGAGGGTCGTCGTTTAGCATCCCAACAAACGCAGCTACTGAATGCCCGGCGGCCTCGATGAGCGCCCGCCTTTCCTTTGCGGCGCGACCGGCGTGCACGGCGTCTTGTTCGTCTGACATCGTTTGTTCAGTGGCCTTATCTGACGTTGCGCTAGCATAGGGCGAACGCTGCTCGGTAGGCTAGACCGGACGGGCCAATATGGCCAACTGCAGCCAGCTCCGCTGCGATGGTCCGCAGGTTGCCGGCCGAACAGCCCATATTCCTGATGACCAAATACGGAAGGGCCTTCAGGTCGGCCGGTTTCGGCAAATGGTTCAATGATCGGGTCAAAGAGGCGGGACTGCCGATAGGCGACAGGGCTACAACAAGCGCGGACTTGGGCAAGGCCGGCATGATGGGCCGGCTTGTTGCCGGCAGGAGGTTAGGCTTCTTCGGAGACCGCCACCGTTCGCGGATCGTCGACATCGACTCGGAGGTGCTCGATAGGCTGCGGCGTCGCCGTCATCAGGGAGACGCCGTTCGGCGCCACGAACTGATGCCACGTGTGCTGCGGCACGATCACCATCATGCCGCGCTTCAGCGTGAGCGACTGGCGGCCCGCGTCGGTGAGCATGCGTAGCTCGGTCTCGCCGTCGAGCACCTGCACGATCTCGTCACCCTTGGGATGGCGCTCCCATGCCGAGACGCCGGAGAACTTGGCGACGAATATCGCCCCGTCCCGGTGCGGCGCTAGGCGTCCGAAAGCGCCGGCGCGATCGGCCTCGGTCGAGGTCGGCGTGCGCCCCTCGAGCATGGTCAGCTTGTTGATTTCGCTCGCGAGATCAACGACGACGGTCATGGGGTCCTCCGGCACTCGAGGGTTGACGCCATGCAGGACGCCACGCGCGACGATGCTTGTCCAATCGATTGGAGACAAGCCCTGCCCCGACACCTGGCCATCACCGGGTCCTGCCCCCGGCGATCTTGGCGGGCGTATTGCGGAGATGGCAGCCGGCCGTTGCCGCAAAAGAGCGCGCATCTCGTCGCGGCGCGACACCGGCCACATCCCGCCTGTCACGCGCTTCCACCGCCCGCAGGGCCGCGGCGAGCCCGACCGAGGCGCCGGGCTCGACAATCTTCTTCATATCCTCGGCGATCGGCAGCACGGCACGGGCCATCTCGGCCTCGCTCACCAGTTCGATCGAGGGCGGCGCGATGATGCGGCGCGTCTCGTCGAGCGGCGGCCGGACCGCGACGGTCACGCTGCCCTGAGTGGCGGCGACGGCTTACACCAGCCGCTGCATCATCCCGGTGCAGGTGTTGTTGGGCCCGTAGAAGCGCCAGCTCAGAATGCGGTTCATCGGGTCGACCCTGACGGCGACGCGGCAGGCCGACGAGGTAGCGGCAATATCCGGAATCGTCATCGCGACCGGTGCGCTGCCGACCGAACCGGCGGCGAGCCCGGTGTCGCCCGTGCCGTAGGGCTGCGCATCACGCCAGATGTAGGTGGTGCCGCCGTCGTCGCCCGGCACCGATCCCTCGGGCGGCCCCCAGCGATCGATCAGGCTGCGCACCGGCTTGCCCTGGTACAGCGGATAGGCGCGATCGGCCGTCTGCTGTGAGGTCGCCGCGCACCCAGCCAAGGCCAGAAGGGCCGCGCTCACGGGCCAGCGTCGCATTGGACTCCTCTCCGCTCCCCTCGAAAGGAGGCGACCCTATCTATCAGGCCACCCCACTTCCTGAAAGCACCGCACTCCGCTTCAACCGCGACCCGACAATGCTCTCCAAATCACACAGGAACACGGCACAACAACGTCGAGCGGTACCGTTCCTCGAGGACGGGAAACGGAAATCCGCCAGCTATGGCATCGCCTGGGTGCTCACTTGATCGCCAGCAGCTCGACGTCGAAAATCAGTGTGGCGTTGGGCGGGATGACACCGCCGGCGCCGCGCTCTCCGTAGCCGAGCTGCGGCGGGATGATCAGGGTCCGCTTGCCGCCGACCTTCATGGTCGCGATGCCCTCGTCCCAGCCGGCGATGACGCGCTTCATGCCGAGGGGGAACTCGAAGGGCGACCCGCGGTCGACGGAAGAGTCGAATTTCCGGCCTTTCGCGCCCCCTTCCGAGAGCCAGCCGGTGTAGTGCATGACACAGGTCTGGCCGCTCTTGGGGCTCGCACCCGTGCCGACAGTCGTGTCGATGAATTTCAAGCCGGTATCGGTCGTCATGGTTTTTCCTTGCGTTTGCGCGGCAGCTTGACGGGCGGCGGCGAGAGTTGCGATTGCGATCATGACGCGGCGGGTCACAGGCATATGGCTTTTCCTTTGGGGAAGTCGCGTGCAGGTCCAGCGATACGAAACCGTGGCGAGGAAGCCAACCCTGATCATGGCGGCGGGCTTTCCCTGGCTGCACTGGACGGAGCCGTGCCCGCTTCATCGTCGATCGCGATGGACCTAGGCGCCGATGTCGTGGTCCTTCGTCATGAAGACGCGCTCGTTCGCGGCGGCTTCATCGAGTAAAGCCTGATCGCCTGGATCGACCGCGCGTTCGCCGGCATAGGCGACATCGTGACCCGCATCCCGCATGGTACGCACCGCCTGCGCCACGATGCTCGAATCAGCGAGGACGCGCACACTATTCAGCGGGGATGGTGAGACCTCGGGCGGCTGCCATCTCGCTCAAACGCGCGGCATACAGCAGGCAAGCGTCGATATCCTCCGGCTCGAGCACAGGATAGGCCTTCAGGATTGCTTCCCGGCTGACGCCGTTGGAAAGCATGGTCAAGACCATGGCGGGGGTGACGCGACGGCCACGGATCACGGGCTTGCCGCCCATTTTCCCGGGTTCGACGGCAATGCGTGCGAGGAGGGACGCAGCGTCCATGGCAAAGAGCATAGCACCCGACGCTTCATGAGACGAAGCGTCTTGCGGACCGAGTGTGGCGCTCATCGGGATGGCGGAAACACCCTTTGCGGATCGTCGTTAGTCTCCCGGCAGCACCATGGCGAGCCAGCCGCGCCCATCCATCCGTGCCGTGTCGCCCGGCAGCAGGAGCACGGTGGTCGTGTCGCTCTCGACGATCGCCGGACCGGCGATTTCCTGTCCCGCTGCGAGTGCCGCGAAGTCGAAGACCGGAAGCTCCTGCTCGACACCCTCGATCTGCGCCCGGCGCGTCGCGAACGAAGCGGCCGGGATGCCTGCTGCGACGGCGTCGGGTCGCTGCATCGGCGGCAGGCGCCCGATCACCGCGAGACGGGCATTGACCAGCACCACCTCCTCCTCGGGCAGCGCGTAGGTGAACAGGGTTTCATGGCGTGCATGGAAAGCATCGGTGACGCGAGTCCTGAGACCCGTCACGTCCCACTCGACCGCCTCGAGCGGCACGGTGATCTCGAAGACCTGCTCGCCATAGCGCATGTCGGCGGCGCGCCTCGTCTCGACCTCGCCGCCGAACCAGGAGGCGACGCGGGCGCGTCCTTCCGCTTCCAGCCCGGCCCAGATGGTGCGCAGCGCGGCGTCCTCCGGCACCCCGCCGCTGGCGAGCTCGCTGCGTGCCATCTCGTAGCGCAGGTCGGTGTGCAGCATGCCCCAGGCCGAAAGCCCCGCGGCGAAGATCGGCACGGCGACGCGCTGCATCCCGAGCTCGCGCGCGACAGCCGAGGCATGCAGCCCCGCCGCGCCGCCGAAGGCCAGCAGGGTAAAGTGGCGCGGATCCACGCCCCGTCGCACGGTGGCGATGCGGATGCCGTCGGCCATGCGCACGTTGGCCAGGCGATGCACGCCGTCCGCGGCGGCCATGGCGTCGAGACCGACCGACTCGCCCAGCCTGCCGAAAGCGGCCAAGGCACCGTCGCGGTCGAGCTTGTGCGCGCCACCGAGGAAGTTGTCCTTGTCGAGATAGCCCAGCACGAGATTGGCATCCGTCACCGTGGGCTCTGTGCCGCCCAGCCCATAGGCGACAGGCCCCGGAACGGCTCCGGCGCTGCGCGGGCCGACCTGCAGCGTGCCGCCGGCGCCGACATGGCCGATCGAGCCACCACCGGCGCCGAGCGTGACGATGTCGAGGCTTTCCAGCGCGATGCGCTCCCCGCCCACGGTGCGGCCACGGCCAAGAGCGGCCTCGCCCTCCAGGACCAGCGCGATATCGGTAGAGGTGCCACCGACGTCGAAGGTGATGAGGTTCTGCCCAACGCCGCGCTCAGCCAGGGCGACACCGGCCGCGACGCCGCCCGCCGGGCCGGACAGCGCGGTGCCTGCGGCGAGTCGAGCTGCTTCCTCGACGGGCGCGACACCGCCATGGGACAGGATCACGAAGATGGTGCCGTTGTATCCAGCATCGGCCAGCCGCCCGCGCAGCCGCGCGAGATAGCGCGACACGATCGGCCCGACATAGGCATTGACGCAGGCCGTGGAGAACCGCTCGAACTCCTTGATCTGCGGCAGCACTTCGGCGGACGTCGTGACGAAGACATCGGGCAGCGCGGCGCGCACGGCGTCGGCGGCCGCACGTTCATGCGCGTCGTCACGCCAGGAATGGAGGAAACAGATGGCCACCGCCTCGACCTTCTCCGCCTTCAGCACCGCGATGGCCGAGTCCAGCGAGGTGCGATCGAGCGGGACTTCCACCGTTCCATCGGGACGGAGGCGCTCGGCGACCGGCAGGCGCAGCCGACGCGGCACCACCGCAGGTACGGGCGGCAGGCGCAGGTTATAGCGTTCAGGCTTCAGCCCCTCGCGCATCTCGATGACGTCGCGATGGCCTTCCGTGGTGAGCATCGCGACCTTCGCACCCTTGCGTTCCAGCAGCGCGTTGGTGGCGACCGTCGTGCCATGGACGATGCGATCCGTGGCCGCCAGCAACTCGGACAGTCCCAGGCCCAGGCGTTCGGCGAGCACGTCGAGGCCGTTCACCACGCCCTCGCTCTGATCCGACGGCGTGGAGGTTGCCTTGGCCAGGGTGGTCGTGCCGTTCGCGGCGACGCAGACGATGTCGGTGAAAGTGCCGCCGACATCGATGCCGATCCGGAAGCTGCTCACAGCAGCCCCTCTTCCGCGTCGCGCCGGCGTGCCTCGGCGTCGCGTTTCTCAGGCAGCCCCCATCCGCCGCCGCCGCCGGCGCGGACGTGCAGCGTGTCGCCCGGCGCGAGCGGGATGCCGACTTCCTTTGTCCTCAAGTCGCGCGACGTGCCATCTGCGTGCTCGAGCGTGTAGTGATGCGGTGCCCCGTCCTTGCCGCCCAGCATCCCCGCCGCGCCATGGCGCACGCCGTCGCCGGCGGTATTGCCCACGGCCGGCCCGTCGGTCTCGAGCTTCAACACCAGCTCCGCGCCAAGGCCGCCGCGATGGCGGCCGTCGCCCGCGCTGCCGGGACGGAACTCGTGCCGGGCGAAGAACAGCGGGAAGCGGGCCTCGGCCATCTCGATGCTGCCGAACTTCAACCCGCCGGCCGAATGCCATTCGCCCGCGTTGGACCAGCCATCGCCCTGCGACGACCCGCCGCCGCCGGGACGCGCATGGAACAGGTGCCACACGAAGGACCGGCCCGGCCGCCGCGCATCGCTGCCCTTGATCGCGATACGGAAGCGCCGGCCCCAGCCGCCCATGGCGCGATCCGGGCACGCATTGGCCAGCGCCTTGACCACCGCCTCGACGATCTCGTTCGCGCAGTGCGACGTGCACATGGTCACCGGTGCACCCTCGTGCGGCAGCACGATCGTGCCTTCCCGGGCGACGATCTCGATGGGGCGGAAGCAACCGTCGTTCTTGGCGATTTCCGGATCGAGCAGGAAGACGATGGCCATCCGCACCGCGCTCACCGTGTTGGGCCAGGAGGAGTTGAGGAAGGACGGCACCTGGGGATCGGACTCCGACAGATCCACGACGATCGCATCGCCCGTCTTGGTCACCGTTGCGCGGATGGCAATATCCTGCCGTCCGCAGCCGTCATCGTCGAGGAAAGCCTCGCCTGTCCAGCTGCCATCCTTCCACGACGCGATGATGCGGCGTGCATGGGCCTCGGACAGCGCAAGGATCGCGCTGACCGCGGCTTCCGTCCTCGCCACGCCATTCCTGTCCAGGACGGCGAGCAGCCGCTTCTCGCCCAGATGCGCCGCACCGATCATCGCCATCAGGTCCCCGCGCACCTCGCGCGGCATCCGGCTGTTGGTGACGATCATGCGCACCAGGTCGGGCCTCGCCAGCCGCCCCTCGCCCAGGAGGATCGGCGGCAGGCGCAGGCCTTCGTGGAAGATCTCGGTCGCGGCGGGATTGTAGGCGCCGTGGGTGCCGCCGCCGATGTCGGTCTGGTGGGCGCGAACCACCGAATAGAAGATCACCCGACCTTCGGCGAAGATCGGCACGACAACGGTGAAATCCGGCAGATGCGAGCCGCCGTGGTAGGGGTCGTTCAGCAGGTAGATGTCGCCGTCGGCAATCGATTCCCCGAAGGCCTCGACGACCGCCTTCACCGCGAAGGGCATGGCACCGACGTGGATCGGGATGTGATCCGCCTGGGCCAGCAGCCTCGCCTCAGCATCGCAGATCGCAATGGAGAAGTCGCGGGAGGAGTTCAGGATCTGGGAATAGGCGGTGCGCAGCATCGCCTCTCCCATCTCATCGACGATGGCACGGAAGCGGTTGTCGAGGACGGACAATGTCACGGGATCGGGCGCGTTCATGTGACGGACACTCCGGCAGGGGCTTGTCGCCGTCAACACATGCGGCATCATTGATTCAGGTTCGGAGGGAACGTCATGGACTGGAACGGGCAGGTGGCGATCGTGACGGGCGGCTCGCGCGGCATCGGGGCCGCGATCTGCCGTCGGCTGGCGGCGCGCGGCGCCGCCGTGGGCATCAACTACGTGGCGCACCCGGCGGAAGCCGAGGCGTTGCGCGCGGAGATCGTCGGGGGCGGTGGCCGGGCTGCCTCGCTGCAGGCCGACGTCGCCGATCCGGCCGCCGTGGCGGCCATGGTCGCCGAGGCGGAGGGAAAGCTGGGAGCGGTGTCGATCCTGGTCAACAACGCCGGTGTGTCCGCTCCCGCCACTTTGGAGACCTACGATGCGTCGGCGCTCGAGCGCATGCGTGCCGTTAACGTCAACGGCGTGATCCACGCCGTGCGGGCGGTCATGACGGGAATGAAGGCGCGCACCTACGGCCGGATCGTCAACATTGCGTCCAACGCCGCCATCGGCACGGCGCTCCCGGGCACGACCTTCTACGCCGCGACGAAGGCGGAGGTACTGATCCTGACGCGACGGTTCGCGCTGGAGCTCGGACGGTCCGGGATCACGGTGAATGCGGTTTGCCCCGGCTGGATCGTCACCGACATGGCGCGACGCGGCGCCAGCGAGGAGGCGTTCGCGCAACGCGTGGCGTCGATGCGCGAGCGCACCATGGTCGGCCGGGTCGGCGCGCCGGAGGACATTGCCGCCGCCGTGGCTTTCCTGGTCGCGCCGGATGCCGGCTTCGTCACGGGCCAGGTGCTGACGGTCGATGGCGGCCGCATGGATTACATTGGCCACGGGTGACAGCCGGCTCGGCTGACGCCCATGGGCGCTGACTTTTCGGCTCTCCTCCCCAGCTTCGCTGGGGAGGTGTCCGCGTAATCGCGGACGGAGGGGTCATGAGTCACGAGAGACGACCGGACCCATGGCTCATGACCCCTTCGTCGCCGTATGACGGCGACACCTCCCCAGCGAAGCTGGGGAGGAGAAGCGAACGCTAGCGCTCATGCGGATGACGCGCCTGCGGCCGGCAAGAATCCCATGCCCGCCAAGCCTCCAGCTCGGCGTCGACGTCTTCGTCCGTCAATCCGCTCGCGCGCGCCTCGCGCTTGGCGTCTGCGATCGCTTCCGAGAGAACCTTGGCCAGGCGCCCGTCCTTCAGCAGGGCGCTCAGATAGCGACCAACTGCTTCACGACGCGCAGGCCTTTCGAGCGCCCTGGCGGCCTCGGATTCAACCGGAATGGTCACTTCGATCGTGCTACCCATCGGAGCCTCCTCAGAGGCAATTATATGGTGTGTTCGGCGAGACACGCCCCTTTGTAGATTCTAGCTGGTTCCTGCCCCTCTATCGGCAGCATGGCCCATGTCGACCAGCAATCGATTGCGCCTCTCCGCCCGCCGGTACAAAGCTGTCCGGCCTTCGACGTCACCTGCCGCGTGCGCCTGCAGGCCTGCTGCCTTGTTCGCCTATCCGACAGCTGCCCGATCCTGCACCCTGACGGCGCGCGCGACGAGCCGCACGCCAAGCGCCGCGCAAACGCGGTTGACTGTGTCGAAACGTGGCGAGCTGTCCGGCCGCAGCGCCTTGTACAGCGCTTCGCGGGTGATGCCAGCCGACTTGGCAATCTCGGTCATGCCGCGTGCCCGTGCGATATCACCCAGGGCGGCAGCCAGGAGAGCCGAGTCATTGGCTTCCAGAATGTCGGTCAGATAAGCGGCAGTGGCGGTTTCGTCACCCAGGTAGGGTGCGGCGTCGAATTTCGGCAAGGCCTTGATCTTTATGCGTTTGCGCATATACGTCTCCTTCAATCCAGCAGGGCGGCGAGCGCTCTTGCACGCCGAATATCTTTCTTCTGCGTGCGCGTTTGGAGCCACCGGCGAGGAGCACGATCAGCCGGACACCCCGGCGGGTGAGGTACACTCGCCAGCCGGTGCCGACATGGATGCGCAATTCAGATACGCCGGCGCCAACAGGCTCGACATCTCCGAACAGGCCATGCTCCAGCCGTCTGATTGGCGCGGCAATGATCGCGCGGATCGTCGAATCGGAAAGGCTGTCGAGCCAAGCACTGAACTCAGGGAGCGGCCTGACCTCGAACACTTCGCCAATGCAATCGAACGATTACATGGCGTCAACTCACAGTCGTACAAGCCGTCGGGCCGCACGGAATGGCTGGATCGGGACGGTGAGCGAGGGATGCAATCGATGCGCGGCGAGTCGATAATGGCGAAGCATGACCTCCATCATCCTGTCGCCCGGCGCCGTCCCGCTCGCCCACTGGCGTGAGATCTATCGCGGCGCGTCGGCAACACTGCCGGCCGAGGCTTACGACGCCATCGAGATCTCGGCGCTGGCCGTGGCCGACATCGTCGCCAGGGGACAGCCCGTCTACGGCATCAACACCGGGTTCGGGAAGCTCGCCAACGTCCGTATCGAGGCGGCGGACCTCACCACCCTGCAGCGCAACATCGTGCTCTCGCATGCCGCCGGCGCCGGCCCGCCGATGCCGGTCGCCGTCGCGCGGCTGATGATGGCGCTCAAGATGGCGAGCCTGGCGCAGGGTGCGTCGGGCGTGCACGACGCCACAGTGCGCCTGCTCGAGGCGCTGCTCGCCAAAGGCCTCACGCCCGTCGTGCCGTGCCAGGGCTCGGTCGGCGCCTCGGGCGACCTGGCGCCGCTCGCCCACATGAGCGCGGCGATGATCGGCGTCGGCCACATCGCCGTGGCCGACCGGATCGTGCCGGCGGCGCAGGCACTGGCGGACGCCGGATTGGAGCCGCTGCAACTCGGCGCCAAGGAAGGGCTGGCGCTGCTCAACGGCACGCAGTTCTCGACCGCCTATGCGCTTGCCGGCCTGTTCGAGGCCGAGACCCTGTTCGGCGCGGCGCTGGTGACCGGTGCGCTGTCGACCGACGCGGCGCGCGGCTCGGATGCGCCGTTCGATCCGCGCATCCATCGCCTGCGCCGGCACAAGGGCCAGATCGCTGCCGCAGAGTCGCTGCGCCGGCTGATGGCCGGCTCGGCGATCCGCGCCTCGCACCTGGTGGGCGACGAGCGCATCCAGGATCCCTATTGCCTGCGCTGCCAGCCCCAGGTCATGGGCGCGGTGCTCGATATCCTGTGGCAGGCCGCCGACACGCTGGCGACCGAAGCGAACGCCGTCACCGACAATCCGCTGATCTTCCCCGACAGCGGCGAAGCGCTGTCGGGCGGCAACTTCCACGCCGAGCCGGTGGCCTTCGCCGCCGACATCGTGGCACTGGTGATCTGCGAGATCGGCTCGCTGGCCGAGCGGCGCATCGCCATGCTGGTCGATCCGACCCTGTCGGGGCTGCCGGCCTTCCTGACCGCGCATCCCGGCCTCAACTCGGGCTTCATGATCCCGCAGGTCACGGCGGCCGCCCTGGTGGCCGAGAACAAGCAGCGCGCCCATCCGGCCAGCGTCGATTCGATCCCGACCTCGGCCAACCAGGAAGACCATGTCTCGATGGCCGCGCACGGCGCGCGCCGCCTGCTCGACATGGCGGCGAACGCCCGCACCATCGTCGGCATCGAGCTGCTGGCGGCGGCGCAGGGCTGCGATTTCCTGCCCCATATGGCCTCGAGCCCGCCGCTCGAGGCGGTGCGCGCGCTGCTGCGCGCCCGGGTGCCGCAGCTCGAGGAAGATCGCCACCTGCATCCCGACATCGAGGCCGCGACGGCACTGGTCGCGAGCGGCGCTGTCGTCCGCGCCGCCGGCAGCGAGCTGCTGCCCACGCTCGACCGGAGAGGAATCGCATGACCCGCATCGACAATGCCCGCATCGTCCGCGCGCCACACGGCACGACACTCTCGGCAAAGAGCTGGCTCACCGAGGCGCCGCTGCGCATGTTGATGAACAACCTCGACCCCGACGTCGCCGAGAAGCCGGGCGAGCTGGTGGTCTATGGCGGCATCGGCCGCGCCGCGCGCGACTGGGAGAGCTTCGACCGGATCGTCGCGGCATTGCGCCGGCTCGAGGGCGACGAGACCCTGCTGGTGCAGTCGGGCAAGCCGGTCGGCGTGTTCCGCACCCATGCCGACGCGCCGCGCGTGCTGATCGCCAACTCCAACCTGGTGCCGCGCTGGGCGACCTGGGAGCATTTCAACGAGCTCGATCGCAAGGGCCTGATGATGTACGGCCAGATGACCGCCGGCTCGTGGATCTACATCGGCAGCCAAGGCATCGTGCAGGGCACCTACGAGACGTTCGTCGAGATGGCGCGCCAGCATTTCGGCGGCAGCCTCGCCGGACGCTGGATCCTGACCGCGGGTCTGGGCGGCATGGGCGGCGCGCAGCCGCTGGCGGCGACCATGGCCGGCGCGTCGTGCCTCGCCGTCGAATGCCGCCCGAGCAGCATCGAGTTCCGCCTGCGCACCGGCTATCTCGACGTGCAGGCCAGGGACCTCGACGACGCGCTGACCATTATCGGCAAGGCGACGGCCGAGAAGAAGGCCGTCTCGGTCGGGCTGCTCGGCAATGCCGCCGACGTGCTGCCGGAGCTGCTGCGCCGCGGCGTGCGGCCCGATTGCCTGACCGACCAGACCTCGGCGCACGATCCGGTCAACGGCTACCTGCCGCGCGGCTGGACGCTCGGCGACTGGGAGGCGCGGCGCACCAGCGATCCCGCCGGCGTCGCCAAGGCGGCGAAGCAGTCGATGGCGGGCCACGTGTGCGCCATGCTCGAGTTCCACAGGCAGGGCGTGCCGACTGTCGACTACGGCAACAACCTCCGGCAGATGGCGCTGGAGGAAGGCGTCGCCGATGCCTTCGCCTTCCCCGGATTCGTGCCGGCCTACATCCGCCCGCTGTTCTGCCGCGGCATCGGGCCGTTCCGCTGGGCCGCACTGTCGGGCGATCCCGAGGACATCTACCGCACCGATGCCAAGGTGAAGGAGCTGCTGCCCGACAATAGCCATCTGCATACCTGGCTCGACATGGCCAAGCAGCGCATCAAGTTCCAGGGCCTGCCAGCGCGCATCTGCTGGGTCGGGCTGGGCGATCGCCATCGCCTGGGCCTCGCCTTCAACGAGATGGTGGCGAGCGGCGCGCTGAAGGCGCCGATCGTGATCGGCCGCGATCACCTGGATTCAGGCTCGGTCGCCAGCCCCAATCGCGAGACCGAAGCGATGCGCGACGGCTCCGACGCCGTCTCCGACTGGCCGATGCTGAACGCGCTGCTCAACTGCGCCTCGGGCGCCACCTGGGTGTCGCTGCACCATGGCGGCGGCGTCGGCATGGGCTTCTCCCAGCATGCCGGCATGGTGATCGTCTGCGACGGCACGCCGGAAGCCGCCCGCCGGATCGAGCGCGTACTGTGGAACGACCCGGCGACCGGCGTGATGCGCCACGCCGACGCCGGCTACGAGGACGCGATCGCCTGCGCGCGCGAGAAGGGGTTGAACCTGCCGGGGCTTCATTGAGATGATCGGCGGCACTTGGTCAGTCAGTTCGACCCGTCGAAGGAGCCCTCGCGCGCTCGGGCGCATCGGGGGACCTTCCGCTCAAAAAACTCCAAGGGCGCGGGTGCGTCACCCGCCTCGAGATAGGCCTCGATCGCCTCGCGAATCCGGGACATCAGCTCGTCGAGCGACCGCGCCTGGGTGTGGCATCCCGGCAACGCCGGCACGCTTGCGACATACCAGCCTGCCTCGTCCCGCTCTACCACGACATTGAACTCGCGCATCGTCGACGGTTTGTCTGTCATGGCCAGAGTATAGTCGTCGGCTCGAGGGTTCGCCAGATCGGCTGCCTCGACAGATCGCCCACCTCGGCAACAGCCGAGCGAATGATGAACCTCTCATGCCTCAGGCCAACCAGATCGCCCCGAGCCACCGCTGTCCGGCGCGTGCGCGCCGAAGCGAACGGCATCGACTGGGGGGAGATCATGGCTCCAGCACAGCTCCCGTTGCCGGAAACGCCCCTGGACCGGATCACACGCTTGCCGAAGTCTTCCGTTTCGTTCGATTGCGCCCGGCGAGCTTCGCGGGGCCTGCTGGCCTTTTCCGCTTGCGCTCGCCCCGAGCGGCAGCTGGTGTCGCAGCGCTCTCCGCCATCTCCAGGCCGAACAGCGCGCCGACGTCACCGCCGGAAAGCACCTTGCCGGCAGCGACCACCGGCGCAGGCGACGATGGAGCCTGCTCGGCGCCGCTGATCAGCTCACGCTCGTCGACGTGTCGCAAGGTGAACAGCAACTCGGGCTTCTCGTCGAGGCGCGCACCGACGCCATAGAGCGCGGCGGCGACGTGCTTGCACATCCGTGCGCTGTCCTCGCAGCTGCATGACAGCCTGATCTCCTTCGGCGCCGGAAACAGGCCGTCGCCCTGGCGGCACACCCGGTCCATGACGCTCTTGGCGAGACGGCCCTGCAGCAGCTCGACCAGCGAATCGATCGAGCCGGTGCAGTCCTGGCAGATAGCCTTCCATCGCGCCGCCGGCACCGGCGCGATAGCGATCGTGGTCGTGTAGAGCTCGGTCCCGCTCACCAGCGCGGAAATCTTGCCGTCGGCGATCTGCAGGTCGACGACCATGCCGTTGCGCACATACGACCGGCCACGCGGCAGACGGCTGGCATAGTCGCTGTAGCGTTCGAGGTTGGTGCACCACGCCTTGCCCCAGAAGCTCCTGGCGATGGCATTGCCCTCGATGGTCACCGGGGCGACGGGCCGCTTGCCCTTGCGCAGCCTGGCCAGCTCCTTCAAGGCCCTCCTCTGCTGCTCGGCCACCGTCAGGTATTGGGGCCAGTCGTCGTAGTAGCGCATCCCTCACCCTTCCTTCAGCGCCGTGGCGAGATCGAGCCTCACCAGCTTCAGAAGCTCGTCGTCCGCCAGCTCCGTCAGGGTCGCCTCCGCACCGCCGGCGAGAAAGTCGCCGGCGAGCCGGCGCTTGCTCTCGATCATCTGATCGATCTTCTCCTCGACGGTGCCCCGACAGACGAACTTGTGTACCAGCACATTCTTCGTCTGGCCGATGCGGAATGCACGGTCGGTCGCCTGGTTTTCCACAGCCGGGTTCCACCAGCGGTCGAAGTGGATGACGTGGGAGGCGGCGGTGAGGTTGAGCCCGGCGCCACCGGCCTTGACCGACAGCACGAAGAACGGCACGTCCTCGTCCTCCTGGAACTGGCGCACCAGCTCGCGGCGCTTGCCGACCTCGGTGTCGCCATGCAGCACCAGGCCGGCCCGGCCGATCACCGAGGCCAGGAAGGCTGCCAGCGGCGCGGTCGTCTCCCTGAACTGGGTGAAGATCAGGACCTTGTCCTGGCGCGCGGCGATCTCCTCGGCGAGCTCGCGCAATCGGGCGAGCTTGCCGCTGTCGCTCTCCGCCCAGCCATTGTCGCCGAGCCACTGCGAGGGGTGGTTGCAGATCTGCTTCAGCCGCATCAGCAGCGCCAGGACGAGCCCGCGGCGCTCGATGCCGTCGCTGCCCCCGAGCCGCCCGCCGAGCTCGCGGACCGCCTGCTCGTAAAGCGCCGCCTGCTTGCGGCTGAGCCCGCAGAAGGCCTTCACCTCGGTCTTGTCGGGCAGATCTGCGATGATGCTCCTGTCGGTCTTCATGCGACGCAGCACGTAGGGCCGCACCAGCTCCCGGAGCGGGCGATAGGCATCGTGGCCGTCGCTCTCCGCCAGCCTCTTGGCGTAGGACGAGAACTGCCTGGCCGACCCGAGCAGGCCCGGATTGAGGAAATCGAAGATCGACCACAGGTCGCCCAACCGGTTCTCGATCGGCGTGCCGGTGAGAGCGATGCGCGCGTCGGCCCGCAGTTGCTTGACGGTGCGAGTCTGCCGGGCGCCGGGATTCTTGATCGCCTGGGCTTCGTCGAGAATCGCGAGTCGCCAAGGAGTTTCGGCCAGCCACGGCACGCGAGCGAGAAAACCGTAGCTGGTGATGGCGAGATCGACACCGGGCGGCACGGCGATCGCCTTTTCCTTCAGATCTTCCGCCGGCACGGCGGAAGGATGGACGACCACCGCCTTCAGGCCCGGCGCGAAGCGGGCGATCTCCGCCGCCCAGTTGGCCATCAACGAAGCCGGCGCCACCAGCAGCGACGGCTTGTGGCCGCCGCCGCCCGGCTGCTGCTGCTGCTGCTGCTGCTGCTGCTGCTGCTTCAGCACCAGCAGCAGCGACAGGACCTGGATCGTCTTGCCGAGCCCCATGTCGTCGGCGAGGCAGGCACCGAGCCCCAGTCGGGCGAGCAGATGGAGCCATTGCAGGCCGGCCCGCTGATAAGCGCGCAGCTCGCCTTGCAAGGACTGGCCGGGATCGACGCCGGACCCGCCGGTGGCGTGGCGCAGCTCGGCAAGCGTGCCTGCAAGCCACGAGCCGGCCACGGTCTCGCTCCACTCCGCATCCTCGCGTCCGCCCGGCCCGTCGCCATCGATCGATGCGCCGGCCACGAGGCGCATCGCCTCGCCGAATGACAGGCCCTCCTGCGCGGCCCGCCGCTCGATCGCCTCGAAGCGGCCGAGCGTGCGTCCGAGTCGCTCGCGATCGACCTCGACCCACTTGCCGCGGATGAGAGCGAGACCATCGGCCTGTCCCAGCAGGCTCCTGATCTCGGCGGCCGACAGCGTCTCGCCGTCCAGCGTCATCTCCATGCGGAAATCGAGCACGGCGTCGAGCCCGAGCCGGGACGGCGCCCGGCCGCCGACCGTCGCCCGCACCTGCGGGCGAGCCGGGCGATTCATGCGCCATGACGCCGGCATGCGCACGATCACGCCGGCACCCTCGAGCGCTGCGGCATCGCGAAGGAAGTCCATCGCCTGGCGCGGGGTCCAGCGCAGCGGATGGTAGATCTCGCCCGCCGCGACCATCGCCTTCAGCCAGTCGCAGCGCTCGGCCGCTCGCTGGACCGGCATGAGCAGCGACAGCAGTCGCTCGCGATTTCTGGCGCCGGCATATTCCTGCAGCGCCCGCCCGAGCGGCAGGTGCTGCGCCTTGGCCGTGGCTGACAGACGGGTCGTGTAGGAGGCGAGGAAGGCGAAGGGAGCCTCTGCGTCGTTCCGGTTCTCGGCGAGGTTGAAATAGACTCGCCCGACCAGGTTCCACGCAGGATGGCGCGCCTTGAGGAAGTCCTGCACCGGCACGCCGGTCTCGACCAGCTCGGCATCGCAGGCCCGATCGGTCTCGCGCCACAGCGCGGCGAGAACCGATGCCGTCAGGTATTCGCCGCCGGTCATCGGCGGCACCGCGGCGGCCAGCCGATCGAGCTCGGGTTCCATGGGAGCCGGGACGGCCGACTTGCTGCGCGCCTCGTCGAGATTGGGCAGGGCGCACAATGCCGCAACGTAGCGCGCCGCGAACTCGCGCCAGTAGGACAGCACCGGCGGCAGCGCCGTGCCCACCTCGCTCGCTCCGATGTGCAGCAGCCCGTGACCGGCGCCGCGGGCGAACGCCCTCTCCAGGGCCAGCGCACGCGCGGCCTCGAGCCCCGCCGTCGCGCCGGCCAACGGCTTGAGCGACAGCACGCCATGCGGGCTGAGGACAGGAATCATTGTCATGGCGACAGACGGCCGCGACACGGCCTCCTCAGGATGAGATTCTTGTTGCGATCCATGGCGTGGGTCCGCCTCCTTCACAGCCCCATGCTCGGACGGATCGCCGAATCACGACGCAATGGGACCGAACCTGAACATCGAGATGTCGCGGTGCGTCTCGCCCAGGGCCATCTGGGCGAGCAGCTCGCCGATGCCGGCGGAGTGCTTGAAACCGTGCCCCGAGCAGGGCGAGGCGATGATGATGCGGTCGTGCGCGGGATGACGATCGATGATGAATCGGGCGCCGTCGACCCAGGTGTAGAGGCAGATCTTGCTCTTGACGCAGACCGGCGACAGGCCGGGCAAGTACGGGCCGACATAGGTCTCGTACATGTCGCGGATTTCCTGCGGGCTCGCCGATCGTTCGACGGTCTCGGGCGTGACCTCCAGCTCGTACTGCTCGCTGGCGATCTTCACGCCTTCCTCGATGCCGCCGGTCGCGGGAAAGCCGTAGATCACCTGCGGCGCCGGTACCTGCCAGATATAGACCGGGAAGCGGTCGGGGCTGAAGCGGGCATGCGCCGCCGCGTCGCGCGCGCGGAACCAGTAGAGGACCTGGCGCGTGATCTTGAACGTCCTGGCGAGCTCTGGCTCGAGCAGCTGCGGCAGCCACGGTCCGGCCGACACGATCAGCTGCCTGGCCTGATAGGTGCCCTTGTCGGTCGTGACACTGACTAGGCCGTCCTTCTGCCGGAACGACGTCACCGTCTCGTTCACGTGCAGGTCGGCGCCGAGCTCGCGAGCCCGCCGCAATTGCACCTCGATGCACAGCTCGGGCCGGACGAAGCCACTGACGCGATCGAGGTAGCCCTCGTCGCCGTCGGAGAAGTTGAAGGCGGGAAAGCGGGCGCGCATCGCCGCGGTGTCGAGCAGGCTGTAGTCGACGCCGGCCTGGTTGGCAGCATTGACCGTCGCGGCGAGAAAGGCGTCGATGCCGTGGCTCAGCGCCCGCTCGCCTTTGCCCGAGATCACCAGCATGCCGTTCTGGGTCAGCAGCTCGACGCCGAGCTCGGCTTCCAGCGCGCGCCAGATCTCGTGCGAGCGCTGGACGAAGGCCGAGTACTCGGGCCCCTCGCCGCAGGCAATGCGGGTGACGCGCGTGTCGCCGTGGGTCGAGCCGTGCTCGTGCGGCGGCGCATGGCGGTCGATGCCGAGCACCCGCGCGCCGCGCCGCGCGAGCTGCCAGGCCGCCGCCGCGCCCATGGCACCGAGGCCGAGCACGGCGACGTCGAAAATCTGGGGCATTCGGGTTCCGCTCGAGGATTGTGACGGGATGGCCGTGCTGGTTGAGACGACACTGATGTCATCCCGCGCGTCGCGAGGGACCTTCACTGCAGCCTCAAAGGTCCCTCGCTCACGGCGCTTGCGAAGCAAGCGCCTTTCTCGGGATGACAGTCGTGATGTATCAGCTGTCTCGTGTCAGGCCCTTGGCTCAGGTCTTCTCGACGCTGCCGCCGGCGTCGACCCAGCCCTTGAAGCCGCCGAGGTTGCGCACGTTGGCGTAGCCCATGTCCTTCAGCGTCTTGCCGACCAGGGCGGAGCGGCCGCCCGAGGCGCAGTAGGCGACCACCGTCTTGCTGCGGTCGAACGCCTTGTCGTGCATCGCCGAGGCCGGATCGGCGCGGAACTCGACCAGGCCGCGCGGGATGGCGAGCGCGCCCGGCACCTTGCCCGACGCGGCGACCTCGGGCGGCTCGCGCACGTCGAGGAACAGCACGTCGGCGCGGCCGACCAGCGCCTTGGCTTCGTCCGGGCTGATGCGCGGCACCGCCGCCTCGGCCTCGGCCAGCATCGATTGAACGGTCTTCATCGCTTCTCCTCCTCCTCCGCGTGGCTCGGCGAGCCGAACGCGCCTAGATGGTTCGCCACATCGGTCGCGTCGCCGCCAGGGCAACGAGCCCGATCAGCCCGGTGACCGCCGTCGCGGTCGGCGCGCCGATCTGGTCGGCGAGCCAGCCCAGCCAGACGAAACCGATCGGCCCGGTGCCAATGCATACCGAGAGGACGCCCAGGACGCGAGAGCGCATTTCGGTCGGCGCCGCGAGATAGACGATGGTCGCCTGCAGGGTGGCGAAGCCGGCGCCGGCAACGCCCGTCAGCAGAAGGGCCAGCCCGGCCGTCGTCGGCTCGGGCGCCAGGGCGAAGGCGATCACGCCGATCTGGTAGACCGCCACGCTGCCGACATAGACCGGCGCGTGCCAGCGCTGGGTCAGCCAGAACGCCAGCGCGAGGGCGCCGAAGAAGGCGCCGACCCCGTCGACGCTGGTCAGGATGCCGATGCCTTCCGGGCCGAGCCCAAGCTGGTCGCGGCCGATCACCGGGATCATGCTGATGAAGGGCCAGCCGAGCACGTTGTAGATCACCGTGACGACCATGGTGGCGACGAGCCGCCGGTCGGCGAGCACGATGGCGAACCCCTCGAGGGTGCGGGCGAGCACCGCGCCGGCGCCCGGCGTCGCGGTCATGCGCGTGCGCACGGCCAGCGTGAGCGCGATGGCGGCGAGGTACATCGCGGCGTTCATCACGAACGTGCCGTCGATGCCGACGCCGACCAGCAGCAGGCCGCCCACCGTCGGGCCGACCATGCGGCTGGCGTTCAGGCCGCCGACGTCGAACGCCACGGCCGACGCCATGCGCTCGCGCCCGACGCTTTCCCCCATGAGGACGCGGCGCACCGGATTGTCGGTCACCCAGCCGAAGCCGTTGACCAGGCTGGCGAGGGCGAGCTGCCAGACCTCGAGATCGCCCAGCCGGGCGGCGATCGCCAGCGCGATCGAGGTGATTGCCAGCAGGCCGATCACGCCGGCGAGCGTCAGGCGACGGTCGAACCGCTCGGCGAAGGCGCCCAGGAAGGCGCCGAGCAGCGCCATCGGCAGCAGACGCAGCATGGTGATCGACGCGACGGCGAGCGCCGAGCCCGTCTGCTTGTAGACGACGACGCCCATCACGACCGTTTCCATCCAGCGCACGGTCGTGACGATCAATCCCACCGACCAGAGTCGCCAGAAATCCGCCGGAAGAGAACGAAGCATGTGTCGGATCGACAGATCGGTACCAGGTCACGCACGCGATCCATTGTCATCCGCGGCACGGCTTCAGACGGACCAATCCGGCGATCTTACGGCATGATCGGCCGGCGAGCACCTCCTCGTCATCGTGAACGCCCCTCGCATCCCTCGGTCATCCTGCGTGCGGCGCTTGCAAAGCGAGCGCCGCACGCGAAGGATTCACGTCGCTTCGACCAGTACCACCTGATCCTGAGGAGCCACGCGAAGCGCGGCGTCTCGAAGGATGCGGATCGGACAAGGTGCCTGCAGCCCATGCTTCGAGACGCGCCCTCAGGGCGCTCCTCAGCACGAGGTTGGGTTTGCCCGGCCCCTTGATGCCGGTTGTGCCCCACGGAGTGGTGTAGATTACCGGGAGGTTGGTAGCTCGCCGCGGCGCCCTCGACGAGGGCGCCGCCAGTCGTCACTTCCACGCCACGCGGCGCGTCACTGCACGACGATCTCGACGCGGCGGTTCTGCGGCTCGCGCACGCCGTCGCCGGTCTGCACCAGCAGGCCCTGCTCGCCGCGGCCGATCACCGCGATCGCCGTCGCCGGCACGCCTTCGCGCACCAGCGCGTCCTTGACGGCATTCGCCCGCCGCAACGACAGCGCCATGTTGTAGGCCTCGGTGCCGGAGGTGTCGGTATGGCCGGTCGCGGTGATGCGGGCATTGCCCTTCGTCTTGAAGGCCTGCGCGGCCTGGCGGATCGTGGTCAGCGCCTGGTCGCTCAGGTTGGCGCGATCCCAGTCGAAGAACACCATGAACGACGGCGGCGTCACGGGGGCCGCGACCGGCGGCGGCGGCGGAGGGGCGGATGGCTGGGCGAACTTGTAGCTGAGGCCCAGCATGACCGTGATGTTGTTGTTCTGATAGCCCGGCGGGTTGGTCGTGCCGTAGTAGCGGCCGTCGAGGTTGATCCGGAAATTCTGGTCGACGTTCCAGCCGACGCCGATGATGCCCTGGTAGGCGAACTGCGTGCTGCACAGCGAGCAGCCGTTGATGTAGGCATCGGCGAAGGCGATGCCGGCGCCGGCGCCGATATAGGGCGTGATCGTGGCGCCCGGCGCGAAATCGTACAGCAGGTTGGCCATCACGGAGAGCTGCTCGATGCGGCCGCGCACGTTGCTGAAGATGTTGCCGAAGTTCGCGGTGCCCGTGCCGTTGTTGCTGCGGAACATGCCCTCGAGCTCGACGCGCGGACCGACGAAGTCGTAGCCGATCACGCCGCCCACGGCGTAACCGAGATCCATGTTGTAGTTGTTGCTGTTCAGCAGCCAGTTGAGGCCGCCCTGGGCGCCGATGTAGACGCCGGGATTGGACGGTCCGCCGTCGAAGAGGGATTGCGATTGCGCCGCGGCCGGGACGACGAGCAGCGACGCAGCAACCAGCAGGCCTTTGTTCATGCACATTCTCCGGGATGATCGATCGCTTCGGAACGGCGCCCGGGGAACGGCGTTGCAGCACGCCGCCCGATTGCCGCCCCGCTGTTGCACGAATGCAACATCATCCCGCGTCGGCTTCGCCCCGTGGGCGCACCCGCAGCGGCGAGCCGGGAAGCGGCAGATGGCCCAACGGATGTCCTCGCGTACGAGGCATTGCGGCTGCACCGCTTGGCAGTACCGCAGTGACAGTTTCGTGCTCGAGCAACCCGCTGTTGCCCAGCCTCTGGCGCCATCCGGGAGGTCGAGCCCGTCGCCCTGGCGTCGCGCCGACGGCGGCCGCGAGAGCATGCTTCTGGTGCCTTCGTGCAAAACGATCCTGTTTGGCTCGCCGGCGGAAGATCGGGCAGTATCGACGCCATGATCCGCGAGGAGTCGGGAACGCGCATGGCCGGAGACGATCTGATCGACGCCGCGAAGCAGGCGGGCGTGGCGAGCTTCGAGGCGACCTTTGGGCGCGTGCCCGAGAACTTCAAGCTGCTGGCCGAGCATGCACCGGGGGCGTTCGCCGGCTATGGCCTGATCCGCAGCACGATCATGCGGGACAGGGCGGCCGGAGGTGCCCTCGACCTCAAGACCAAGGAGCTGATCTTCGCGCTTCTCGACACGCTGATCGGGCAGAAGACCGGCGCGAAGAACCACGCAGCCGCCGCGCTGCGGCTCGGGCTCACCTTGCCCGAGCTCGCCGAGGGCCTGGTGCAGGTCGTGATGGCGGGCGGCATCACGACCTGGAACGAGACCGGCGCCGACGTCATGCGACACTGCGTCGAGCTTTCCGCCGCGCGCCCGGCGTCCGGCGGAAGCTGAAGCAGGGTTGACCCGCATGCGACCCGAGATTCTTCCCTCGCTTCGCCCCAACCGGCTCGTCTGCGACCTGGCAGCCGTCGCCGGCAACCTGCGGTCGGTGCGCCGGAAACTGCGACCCGGCACCAGGATTTTCGCCGCGCTCAAGGGCGACGCCTACGGCTTCGGCCTGCAGCAGGTGGCCGCGGTCCTCGCCGACGGGGGCGTCGACGGCATTGCCGTCGCCGACCAGGCCGACGCGATCGCGTTGCGCGATCACGGGATACGGACTCCCATCCTGCTCTATGCCGGCCACCTCGCCGGCCGCGAGACGGTGCAGGCCACCCTCGCCCACGACCTGATCCCGACCCTCGTCGATGCCGCCGAGGCGGCCGAGTACGCCCGCCACGCGACGCGCCCGCTCGACGTCTTCGTCAAGGTCGATGTCGGGCTCGAGCGGATCGGCGTGCCGGCCGAGCAGGCCGCCGATTTCGTCGCCCATGTCCGCAGCCTGCCCAACCTGCGGGTCACCGGCCTCTATACCCACCTGCAGGTGCCGGCCAACGTGACCGACGAATTCCTGCGCTGGCAGGCCGGCCGTTTCGACGCCGTCGTCGCGGCCCTGGCAAAGACGGGCGCGCCGATGCCCTTGTGCATGCTGGCCTCCAGCGCCTCGCTCGTGCTGATGCCCGGCATCGACTACGACGCCGTCGATCCCGGCAGCCTCCTGTTCGGATCGCGCGGCGCCGCCGCAGGTCGCATCGATTTCGGCGTGCGTCCCGTCCTCGACGCCGTCACCAGCCGCATCCTGCAGGTGAAGACGGCGATCTCGCCGCCCCATCCTGACCAGATGCCGTTCGCCTGGACTCCGGGGCTGCGCTTCGCCGTGCTGCCGCTCGGCACCCGCGATGGCCTGCCCCGGTTCAATGCCGGCCGCGTGCTGATCCGCGGACGCTCTGCGGCGATCCTCGGGCCGGTCTCGATCGAGCACGTGCGGGTCGATGTCACGGATATCCCGGACGCCGCTCCCGGCGACGAGGCGGTCATCGTTGGGCGTCAGGGCGACGCCGAGATCCCGTTCGGCGAGGTCATGGCGCGATGCGGGCACCGGCGCCTCGCCGACCTGGCGATGGCGGTGGCGCCGACCATCCCTCGCGTCGGTGCGCGCTCGAGCTAGTTGTTCCTGCCCTCCTCGTCCCGGCGCGCCGCCAGCTGGCGCAGCTGTCCGTCGAGCTTCTCGAGCACCGCATCGGCCTGGGCGGCCCCCTCGAGCCATTGCGTGTGCTCGCTCGACAGCTGCTCGGCCACGGTGTCGGTGAAGGCAACCAGGGCCTGCGATTCGCCGGCCTGCAGGCGAGCGACGATATCGTCGATGCGTCCGGCCAGCCGATCCAGGGCAACGACGGCCTTCTCGTAGCGCTCGGCATTGGCGCGATCGCGCAGCAGGGCCTCGCGGTTGATGGCATAGGCCGCCAGCGCGGCCCCGACGGTGCCGGCAAGGACCAGCCACACGGCGCTCTTGGACTGGCTGGCGATGATGGCGCCGCTGCCGCCCACGAAGGCGAGCGCGACCGCAAACGCGCTCAGCCGGCTGGTCGACACGGACGACTCGCGGTGGCGCGACGCTCGGCCGATCATCCAAAGGCGCTGGTCGTTCAGCAGGTGCGTGACGACGAGGGCCAGCCCGTACAGGGCGGCACGCGGACCGGCATCGGCCGCCCGCCGCGCCGCCTCCCGGAAGACGTCGAGCCTGGCGACTTCCGCCTCGCCGCGCTGGGCAAGCCATCGCCCGGCCCGCCCCTGATCCCGCGCGATGTGATTGAAGAACGCTCCGACCGCCCCCAGGGCGATGATCAGAAGGCCCAGCACGAAGAGCTGGGGCGCATTGTCGGGCGCCAGCGTGGTCGCCAGCAGCACGAGGGCGCTGACCACGCCGGCGCCCAGCAGGCACAGATTGGCGATGGTCGCCTCGCGCTTCAGGCTCGCCTGCTGCTCGATCGCCTCCTCGTTGTGCCGCAGGTAGCTGTCGACCCGCAGCGTGATCGGTGTCGTCCGCAGGATGTCCGCGAGCTCGGGACAGGCCGTCGCGAGCGGCGGCACCACGGCCGGGACCTGCTGGACGCCGGTCTCGTTGCCGGTCGCGACCGCCGCCGCACAGTCGGAGAATGCCGGCAAGTCAGGTGCGGGTACCGCGGGGGGCGGCGGAACGGCGTTGTTCTCCTGGTCAGGCATGACGTGCTTCCTCGAGGATCACCCGCAGAACTGCGGTGACTGTACACGGCGGCGGCACGCGCGCTGCCGCATCCCGAGGGCGAACCCTCGCGTGGAGCTCATGTGCTTCCGCACTGTACGGTCCCGCCATAGGTATCGCGGTATCGCTGCTCGGCCGCCGCCGCCGCTGCGCCTGCCTGCCGCCGATCGATCCGGCTGGGCGCCTGACCGCGATTGGCCGCCCAGACCGCCAGATCGGCCCGCTTTCGCGCCAGGCAGGCGACGCGTGCGTCGTTGAGCTGGAAGAAATCCATGACCGAACCGCCGCGCTGCGCCGTCGCCGGACCGCCGACCGACGCGCCGATCGGTGCGAGCGCAATCGCCTTCTGCCGGCCGGCCTGGTATCCCGCGAGCTGGGCGTCGAAATCGGCATCGCCGGCGAGCTCGTCGAGGATCGCGCGAACCCGGTCGGGCTGCGTGACCTTGTCCTGCGGCTTCAGCAGGCGCCAGGTCTCGGACGATGCCGCGAGGGTGGCGAGGGGACCGGCGACGGCAAGATAGGCACAGTCGCGCTGCGGCGGAGTCTTGAGCTGCGCGCATGCCTCGCTGCCGCGGCTCTGTGCCTCGTTCAGCAGCGCCGCCGCGCCTCCGCCCGGCGTCCCGGGACCCGAACGTGCCTCCTCGACCAGGGCGAAATGGGCCGACGACGCGGCCAGGCGATAGAACGCGATCCGCGTCTCGAGGTCGGACGAGGAAACGTTCTGTGCCGCCTGCAGCGCCTCGCGCGAAATGCTGGCAAAGGCGGGACCGAGATTGGCGCCGGGCGGGACGATCATCGAATCGCCGGAAGCGCTCGCCGTCCGGCGATTGGCCTCGCTCTGGCTCGCCTCGGCCGTCAGCCTCTCGTACGACGCCGACAGATCGTCCAACGTTCGCGCCGCGCATCCCGATACCAGGAGAGCGAGCAGCGCCCAGCACAGCGCCAGGCGACCGAGGCGGCCGCGTTGCTGCCCGGAAGTCATTGGCCCGCTCCCTCGAGCAGCTGCACGACCGTCGCGGCGGCCGGAACCTTCTTCGCGAGAACCTGAAGACCGATGCGGGCGAACAACGGCGGAAGGCTGCCCGGCAGGATCAGCCCGTCCGGGCTCGCCGCTTCCCTGGCGAGCGTTCGAAGGACACCCACCAGCTCGGCGATCTGGGCCGGCGTGGCGGCGCGCGCGGCGACGATGTTCAAGCCCTCGACCAGCAGCTCGGACAGCACCGCCCCGCTCAACACCGGCGGCTTGCCGGCCTCGAGAAGCTCGCTGGCCTGCAGCAGGATGCCGCGAACGAGCTCGGTCCCGGCGCCGCTGGCTGCCGCGCCTTCGAGCTTGAAGAGCCGGCCCGGATTGCGCGCGGCAGCCTGGGCGGCGGCCGATGCGACGGCCAGCCAGCCACCGGCCGTCAGCAGCTCGGCGCCCTGCGCCGCCATGGCGCCGGCGATCGACGACACGACCGCGCTGACCTCCGGTCCGGCCACCCCGCCGACGACCAGCTGCGGCGACGCGGCGATCTCGCCCAGCACCACGGTGACCAGCTCGACGGCCTGGGCTGGGGACGCCAGCCGCCGCAGCAGCAGGGGATCGCCCTCGCGCAGGACCGGCAGCAGAGCCTCGATGACCCGGCTGACCACATCGCGGCCCACGCCATTCCAGCCCGTGCCGCGCAGCATGAGCGGCAGCGAGTCGTTGACGACCTCGAGCGACGTCGCGGCGAGCTCGAGCAGCAGGGCGCGGTTGACGCCGGCCGGCACGGCCGTGAGCTTGCCGGCCACCTGCTTCACCAGCTCGCGCAGGATCTGCTCGTGGACGGCCGGGGTGCCGGCGGGGACGACGAGCTCGGGGCGGGCGGCAATGACGCCGATGGCGGCGGACCAGAAACGGATCCAGGTGTCGCGCAGCAGCAGATCCTGGCCGCCCAGCTTCGCGGCCTCGTCGAGCAGCGAATTGGCCAGCGCGCCGACGAGCTGGCCCGCATTCGATCCGCCCGGGCCGCCGACGACCTTGCCGAGAAAGAAGCCGCGATCCTGTGCCACGGCGCGAATCGCGCCGACCGCCATGGCCGGCAGCCACTGATCGCGGATCGACTCCCAGCGGACCAGGGCGCCCAGCTGCGCGCCCGCCGGCGCATTGGCCCAGGCCTTCTCGAAGCCGTCCCTCAGCGGCGCGATCGTCGCGGCCAGCAACGGCTGCAGATGCTGCTCCCGGATCACGATCCCCGGATTGTCGGCCAGCGTCGTGAGACCGGCCCGGAACACCGTCACCAGCAGCGATTGGGCGAAGTTCGCCCTGATCCAGCGATCGCCTGTCCATTGATCGGGGTCGTTCAGATCGGGCAGCAGCGCGCGGCTGCGATCGGCGAGGGCCGCTACCGTCTCCAGCAACGGCTGGCTCGTCCCGGTCGGCCCGAGCAGGGCAGGAGACGCCTCGCCGAAATCGAGCGCCACGTCGGCGAGCGCCAGGGCGAGCCGCAGCCACGGCGGTGGCGGGCCGTCGCCTTCCCATTGCCGGACCAGGAAGGCGACCGACCGCGCCGGCTCGAAGGGCGTGGCCGACGGCGCGCTCGCGCACACGGTGAACCAGGCGGCGACGATCGGCCCCTCGTGCTCGATGCCTTCCCTGAGGCCGTTGGCATCGGCATCCCAATGGGCGGCAAACGTGCCGCCGGCGGCAACCCAGGCTTCGTTCCCGGGCTGGCGGAAGAACTCGGCAGCCTGCTCGACCGGCGTTCGCGACACCGTGCCGAGCAACGGCAGGGACGCAGGGCGGTCCCGGACATACTGCTCGTAGGCCTCGCGCGAGGCCCGTCCCAGCTTGATCAGTCCCTGGACGCCGAAGACCAGCAGCGTGGGGGTGACGATCATCGCGAGCTTTCAGGCTTGCTGGCAGCGCGCGATGCGCGTGCATGCACCGCGCCCGGACCCGTCGGAGGCCAAGCCGCACCCTCGAAGCTCATCCTTCCCCCGTCCGAGTCAGACAACTCCGTCGGTAGGGTGGCGGGATCGCCAGGGCAATTCAAGGAAGGCGGGCGGCCGCACCCCCTCCCCATCTGCATATCTTGCGGACAGTTTCGAACGCTCAACCAAGGCGCGCGATCGACTATAATCGACCCGGGCTGTCACGAGAGCGGGGGAACGCAGCCAGGCGACCCGGGCCACCAGGACGACACGGCAAGCCGCCGCTCCTCGACGATCGAGGCCACGCAGAGATCGAGCCACGGGAGCACGCGCCATGACGAGCAAGGTGCTGGAGCGCATGACCGCGCCGGGTCCGAAGAAGATTCTCGCCTGCGACGGCGGAGGGATCCTGGGGCTGATGAGCGTCGAGATCCTGGCCAGGCTCGAGGCCGACCTGCGGGCCCGGCGGGGCAAGCCCGACCTCGTGCTCGCCGACTATTTCGATTTCGTGTGCGGCACCAGCACGGGAGCGATAATTGCCACCTGCATCTCGATCGGCATGTCGACGGCGCAGATTCGCGACTTCTACGTCAGGAGCGGACCGCTGATGTTCGAGCAGTCGTCGATCTGGAAGCGCCTGCACTTCGCCTACGACAAGGAGCCGCTGGCAGAGCTGTTGCGCCAGGAGATCAATCGCTCGCTCGGCTATGCCGGCAAGACCGACCCGCCGGCCACGCTGGGCGACGATCGGCTGCGCACGCTCCTCATGATGGTGATGCGCAACCATTCGACCGATTCGCCGTGGCCGGTCTCCAACAACCCGCATGCCCGCTACAACGCGCGTGACCGCAAGGACTGCAACCTCGATCTTCCGTTGTGGCAGCTCGTCCGCGCCAGCACGGCAGCACCGACCTACTTCCCGCCCGAGATCATCGTGTTCGCCCCCGGTACCGACAGGGAGTACTCGTTCCTGTTCGTCGACGGCGGCGTCACGACCTACAACAACCCGGCCTTTCTCGCCTTCCAGATGGCCACCGCCCGGCCTTACGCCGTGAGCTGGAAGACCGGCATCGACGATCTGCTGATCGTGTCGATCGGCACCGGCCAGGCACCGCGCGCCCGTCCCGGCCTGCGGGCCGGCGACCTGTCGCTGCTCGATCATGCCAAGAGCATTCCGTCCGCCCTGATGAACGGCGCCTCGGCGGGAAACGACATGGCGTGCCGGATCCTCGGCGCCTGCCGCTTCGGGGCCCCGATCGACCGCGAGTTCGGCGCCTGCCTGGCGGCGGACGACGAGCCGCCCAACTGGACCGGCCCCAAGCTCTTCACCTACGTGCGCTACGATCCGGAGGTCACCAAGGCAGGCCTGGCGGCGCTCGGGCTAGCGCACATCGCGCCGGAGAACGTTCAGGTCATGGACTCCGTCGAGTTCATTGCCGACATCAGGAGCGTCGGCGAGCACTATGCCGCGAAGCATGTAACGCCCGACCACTTCTCGAATTTCCCCTGAGTGCGGTGCGCGCGACAATGACCCTGTCATCCCGAGCACAGCGAGGGATCTTTAGTGCAGCAGAAAGGTCCCTCGCTGCGCTCGGGATGACAGGGTCATTGTCGCGCGCACCGCACCTCAGCAGTCGGAGTCCAAAGCACTTGTCTTGCCGCAGGCCCCCAAGGCCCTGGACGACGGGAGGGTTGCCATGAGCGCTGCACGACGGGCCTTTGTCATCATGCCGTTCGGCAGGAAGAAGCTTGCCGATGGCACCGAGGTGGATTGCGACGACGTCTACAGACGGCTGATCCAGCCGGCCATCGGCGCCGCCGGTCTCGTGGCGCATCGCGCCGACGCCGACCGGCGCGGCGGGTCGATCCATCTCGACATGTTCCAGGACCTGCTGCTGTCGGAATTCGTGGTCGCCGACCTGACCATGGACAATCCCAACGTCTGGTACGAGATCGGCGTGCGCCATGCCCTGCGCTCGGGCGGCACGGTCATGACCTATGCGGCGCGCGACCGCCTGCCCTTCGACATCGCCGGCCAGCGCATGCAGCGCTACACGCTGAAGGACGGCAAGCTCGATCCGGATCGGCTGGAGCAGGAACGCACGGCGCTCGGCGAGGCGATCGTGGCGACCCTCGGCGCGTGGCGCGGGCGGCGCGCCAGCCCGGTCTACCAGACGATCCCGAGCCTCCAGGAACCCGACTGGAAGACCCTCAAGGTGGGCGACGTCAACGAGTTCTGGGACGCGCTCGATGCGTGGCGACGCCGTGTCGACATCGCCCGCCGCAATCAGCGTCCCGGCGACATCCTGGTGCTGGCCGACGAGACGCCCAACAGCCTGCTCGAGTTCGAGGCGCTGCGCACGGCGGCCGACGCCCTGCTGAAGATGAACCGGCCGCGCTATGCCCTGAAGATTCTCGAGGAGGCACGCAAGCTCGAGCCCGACGATGTCAAGGCGATCCAGATCGAAGGCATGGCGCTCGGCCGCGTCGAACGCTACGCCGAGGCGCGCGACGTCCTCACCGCGCTGGCCACGAAGCACAAGGACGGCGAGACGCTCAGTCTCTCCGCCCGCACCTGGAAGGACGAATGGACCCAGGTCTGGAACACCCATCCCCAGCGTCAGGAAGACCCCGCGGCCGCGGCGCGCGACACCGCCTCCACGCTGCACAACGCCGTCGCCGCCTACCATGACGCGTTTCGCGCCGTCCCCGGAGAGTACTATCCCGGCATCAATGCCCTGACCCTGGGCCGGCTGTGGGAGCACGTCACCGGGACGGCGAGCAAGCTGCCGCTCGAGCGGATAGCCGCCGGCGTCGGGTGGACGGCCAGCGTCGCCGTGGAACGCGACAAGGACTACTGGTCGCTCGCCACGCGCGCCGAGATGGCGCTGGTCGAGGGACGCCGGACGGAGGCCCTCGCCGACTATGCCGACGCGGCGGCGCTGGCCGTGACCAATCGCGACCGCTTCGCGCTCGACTCGTCGAGCCAGCAACTCGATTTCCTGGGCACACTGGGCTTCCAGGCCGAGATCGTCGGCGAAGCCGCCAGGATCATCGATCGCGCCGAGAAGCAGCTCGATGCCCTTGTCGGCGGCCGCAAGCCGGCGCAGGCCGAACCGCAGCGCGTCGTGGTGTTCAGCGGCCACATGATCGACGATCCCGAGGTCCGCGGGCCGGGCAAGGAAAAGCCGGCGCGCTTCCCGCCCGAGAAGATCGACGCCGCGACCAAGGCGATCCGCCAGAGACTCGACAAGATCGGCGCCACCGCGGGCGATCTCGGCGTTTGCGGCGGCGCGTCGGGCGGCGATCTGCTGTTCGCCGAGGCCTGCCTGGACCGCGGCATGCGCCTGGAGGTGCGCCTGGCGCGCCGCGAGGAGGAGTTCCTGGCCGAGTCGGTGACGTTCGCCGATCCCGACCGTCGCTGGGAGGAAAGCTTCGAGCAGGTCAAGGAGAACAGGGCGACGACGTTGCTGGTCATGCCGCAGGAGCTGGGGCCGGCGCCGCCAGGCGTCAGCGTGCACGATCGCTGCAATCGCTGGATGCTCTACAGCGCGCTGTCGATGGGCCTGCGCAAGACCTACTTCGTCACGCTGTGGAACGGCGAGCCGGGCGATGGTCCAGGCGGCACCCAGCACATGGTCGAGCTCGTGCGCAAGCTGACGGGCCGCCGGCCGGAGATAATCGACCCGAAGACCCTGTGAAGCACCTGCACCGAGGAGTGGCGCGCAATGCCTCGACCCGACCGCAACCTTCCAGGGCGCGCCCTTTGACAAGGCCTGCCCTCGACTCACAATCGGCCGTGGCGACTTGCGCCCGTCGTAACGGCAGGAGACGCTCATGCCCTATGCCGCCGGGGTCGATCACGACTTCTTCCTGAGCTACGCGCACGGCAACGACCTGCTGCGCGCATGGTCGCTGCGCGTCGAGACCAAGCTGCGCGGCTCGCTCGAGATCCTGCTCGGCGACAGGGAGAGGAAACTGTCGGTCTTCACCGACAGCGAGGACCTGCACGGCAACGGCTTCCTGACGCCGCAGCTCAAGCGCGGCGTCGAGTCCTCGGCGGCGATCATCATCATCCTGACCCATCACTACACCAGGTCGCCGTGGTGCCGGCAGGAGGCGGCGTGGTTCGCCTCCGTCGCGCGCGACGCCGCCGAGCGCATCTTCGTCATTCGCGCCCAGAACGTGGCACCCGCCGACTGGCCCGAGCCGCTGAAGCTGAATGGCGAGCCGATGCTGGGCTATGCCTTCTGCGACGAGGACGAGGCCGCGCTGCCTTACGGCCTGCATGGCCAGCAGGAGCAGCAGCTCGATGGCGCGGTCGTCCGGCTAAGCAAGGCGATGTTTCATTTCCTGCGCAGCCGTCGCCCGCCGCCGCCCCGCCCCGCAGCGACGCCAGGGAGCAAGGATCGATCCCGGGTGTTCCTCGGCTTCACGACGGAGGATCTCGAGCCGGAGCGGGCGTCCTTGGCCGACCGGCTGTCGGCGGACGGCACCTTCGACGTCGACGCTCCTGCCATACCCGAGGACGTCGAGGAAATTCACGATCGCGTTGCGCGCGCCGCCGAGCAGTGCTCGGCCCTCGTCCAGGTCTGCGGCCGAGCGTCCGGCCGATGGAAGCGATCGGCCGACGGCTATATCGCAGGCCAGATACGCGTGTTCGAAAGCAAGCGACGTCCGCTGTGGCTGGCGCGGGCGGCCAACCTCGATATCGCCAGGCTGCCGTCCTCGCCCTATGCCGACTTCCTGGCGGCGCGCGCCGAGCGCCTCGGCCCGGAGCCGACGGTCGCGGATCTGCGTGGCATCCTGACGGCAGCCGAGTCGAAGGCTGCCGCCATCGCCTGCACCATCTTCATCCAGAGCCGCCAATCCTACGCGCCGGTCGAGCAACGCCTGCGGCAGAAGCTCCACGAGGCCGGCAAGGCCAGCCGGATCAATGCCAGACTGCTGCCGCTGCCGCCGATCTACGCGACGACCAACCCGCGACAGATCGAGGCCCTGCTCGAGCAGCGCAGCCAGCGCGCCATGGACATCCAGGCCGAGCTCCTGCTGCTGACGGAGAATAGGGAACTGCTCGGCGAGGACCTGGACGAGTACTGGCGCGATTCGAGCAGCGGCGCGGCAACCTGGCCCGCGGCCATCATCGATGCCACGACCGATGGCCCGGTCATGACGGAGGCCGACATGGGCCATCCGGTGTTCCGACTGGAAGATCCGGCGTTCGGAGCCAGCTTCGCCGACTGGCTGCGCCAGTGCGCCGCGCAGCGGGTCGCGCCATGAGCGACGCCACGACCCTCCACCCGCCGCTGCCGGCCGCACGGCGACGCAACGGGCCGCCCTATCCGGGATTCCGACCCTTCCGGCGCGACGAATGGCCGATCTTCTTCGGCCGAGATCGTCAGGTGAAGGCGCTGCTGAAGCTCCTGGCCGACCATCACTTCATCTGCATGCACGGCCCGTCCGGCTCGGGGAAGTCGTCGCTCATCGAGGCCGGGCTGATCGCAACGCTGGAACGCGGGCACCGTCGCCTGGGCACGGACTGGTTCACCGGCACGTTCCGGCCGGGCGCCGCTCCGTTGCTTAATCTCGCCCGCGGCCTGCTCGATGCCCTGGGCGATAAGGTCGAGCGCACCGAGGCATCCGTGGTCGAGATGCACAGCCGGCTGGTGCGGCCCGGCGGCTCAATCGCCCGGGCCGTGCGCGAGTCGGGATTGCCGCGCGGCGGTAACCTTCTGCTGGTGGCGGATCAGTTCGAGGAGCTGTTCCGCTTCCGCGCGCTGGGCGACCCGCAGGAAGCCGTGCGCTTCGTCGATCTGCTGCTCGACGTCTTCGACGAGCAGCCGGACGGGGTGCACGTCGCCATCGCCACGCGCACCGATTTCCTCGGCGACTTCTCCGACATCGTGGGCCTCGCCGAGGCGGCCAACGCCGCCCCCTACCTCACGCCAGCCCTGACCGAGGACGAGCTGCGTGCGGCCATTCGCGGTCCCGCCGAGCTGCACGGCGGCAGCATCGACGCGCAGCTCGTCGAGGCGCTGCTCAAGGATTCCGCAGACGAGCCCGATCGCCTCCCCATCCTGCAGCACGCACTGATGCGGTGCTGGGACGTCGCCGACCGCCTCGGGACGCCGGGCAGGCTCACCTTCGACGTCTATCGCTCGGACGCGATCAGAAGCGTGCGCGACGCGCTCAACAGTCACGCCGACGAGGTGATGCAAAGCCCCGAGCTGAAGGGCCTGGAGCGCGACGTCGAGCTGACGTTCCGCGCGCTGACCGATCTCGACGGCCAGCGACGGGCGATCCGCCGGCCCCTGCCGTGGTCGCAGCTTCTGGCGGAGACCGGCAGCCCGCCGCCCGGCGAGGCGAAGGACGGCCATGCCGAGCCGCTGCCGATGGAGCGCGTGGTCAACCGCTTCCGGGCGGAAGGCACGGGCTTCCTCGGCCGGCCGCGCCCGGAGGAGAAGGAGCTGAAGCCGGACACCGTCGTCGACATCGCGCACGAAGCGTTGATCCGGCGCTGGCGGCGCATGAACCGCCGTGCCGAGCCGGGAAGAGGCCGGCCGCGCGATGGCTGGTTGTGGGATCAGGTCGAGGATGGCCATCTCTACCGCGCCCTGCTGATCGGCGCGCGTACCTCGGACGAGGTGATCAGCGCCGACAGCCTCAAGAGCCGGCTCGCCTGGTGGCAGCGTCAGCCGCGCACGCCGGCCTGGGCACGCAGGCTCTCGGACAACCGCGACGCGACGGAACAAGATGCCAGGAACGATCTCGCCGGCATCGAGGCATTGTTCGAGCGCAGCGCGATGGCCCGCAAGCGCAAGCGCTGGTTCAGCCTTCTCACGCTCCTCGGCATGATCGCCATCGTCGCGGTGCCGATCTACATCGTCGTGAAAGAAGCCGAACGAGAGGAGGAAAGGCGGCTGGAGGCCATCCAGCGGGAGAAGGAACGGTCGGCTTTGAGGGAAGAGGATCTGATCAACCGGGGCCGGGCAGCCGCAGAGCGCGATGCCGCGCAACGACAGCTGGCCGACACCCAGGAAGCCCTTTCGCGGACGAAGGCCGAGCTCGAGGAGGCCAATCGTCGTCTCGCATCGACGTCACCGACCTCGGGCACTGCTCCCGTGATGGTCGACACCCCGACATCGGGAGATCGGGTGGCTCAGATCGCCCTGAAGGCACGCCCCGAGCAGCAGACCGCGACGACGGGGGCCCCGAGCTGCGAAGGCGCCTTGTGGATCGGATCGGGCAACGCGGCGAATCTCGAGGTTGTCGACGGCACATCCCGGCGACCGGCCAGGCTGGACGAGGTACGGGCGGATCGGCGCTTCGTCCTCGCCAAGAATTTGTACCTGCGCAAGGAGCTGCCGAGGCGCGAAGGTTACATCCAGCAGGAATCGATCGGCATTGCGCCCAAAGGCGCGCAGATCGTCGCCCTCGACGATCCCGAGCGCTTCGACCGGCCGTCGGGCCCGCAATACTGGCTGAAAGCCCGCGTCGACGGACAAGTCTGCTCGCTGGTCTATTTCCAGTTCGCCAAGGGCTCGGAACCCGAGGCGCGCAAGCTCGCCAGGGCGCTCGAGGCCGATGGCTATCTCGTGCCCGGCCAGGAGGCGTTGAGCTCCGCCGTCGGGCTGGCCGAGGTCCGCTACTATTACGACAGCGATCGTGCTGCCGCCGTGCAGCTGGCCAAGGATGCCACGTCCGATGCCCGCGAGCTCGGCCTGGCCCGCAACCGCACCATCAGGGTGCAGGATTTCTCGAAGTGGAAAGGCAACAAGCCGCCGCCGGGAACCCTGGAGTTGTGGCTCGACCTGTCCGACCGCTGATCGACCCCCAGTTCCGGGAGCCTGCTCGATGAGACGAAGGTTCGCGGCGTGCGCCGCCGCCGGCACGTCTACTCGATCACCTCGTCGGCGGAAGCGACCAGCGTCGGTGCAATCGTGACGCCGATCTCTCGCGCGGCCTTGAGGTTCACCGCGAGGACATATCGGGTCGCGTTCTGCACCGGGAGCTCCGCCGGCGTGCTGCCGTCGAGCACGCGATCGACATAGACGGCGGCACGCCGGATCAGGTCCCCGGGATCGATGCCGTAGGACATCAGCCCTCCCGCCTCGGTGATGAAGCGGTCGCCGTAGACCGCCGGCAGGCGATGCCGGCCGACGGCGGCGAGAATGGTGGTGCGCCGCACCGCCGTGAAGATGTGCGGCAGGGCCAGCACGCTGGCACCATTGTCCTGTGCGATCCGGGCGACGGCCGGCGCGATGTCTGATTCGTGCTCGATCGTCGAGGTGTGCAGGGCAATCCCGTAGGCAGGCGCGATGGCGTGCAGGGCGCGCAGCATCAGCTCCGCATAAGGTGCGGTCGCCGGGTTGTAGAGCGCCGTCGCCCGGGTTACAGGCGGGCCGAGCTGGGTCAGCATCGACAGCCACTTCCCGGCCAGCGGCGGATCGTAGTCGGCGAAGCCGGTGGCGTTGCCGCCGGGGTTGGCCAGGCTGCGGACGAAGCCCTGCGCGACCGGATCGGTGACCCGAGCGAAGACGATCGGGATCGTGCGGGTGGCCCGCAGCAGTGCCGCGGTGGCGGGGCTGGTCTGGCAGAAGATGACGTCGGGCGCCTGCGCCACCAGCTCGGACGCATAGCGCTCGAACAGGGCGGCTTCGCCGCCCGCCCAGCGCCAGTCGATCGCCAGATTGTCGCCGGCACGCCAACCGAGATCGCCGAGAGCCCGTACGAAAATGTCGGCAAAGCCCTTCCAAAGCGGATCGCCATCGGAGCCAGCCATCAGCACGCCGAGCCGGCGCGGCCCCGCCGCGCCCTGAGACTGGGCGCCCGCCGGACCAGGCAACAGGGTCGCGGCGGAGCCCGCAAGCAGGGCACGCCGCCTCACAGGGCTGGAACGCATGACGCCACGGTCGATTTCACGCACGTCAGATCATACGCGTCCTCGCCACGCTGGTCTCAGCCGATTCTCCCAGCATCGTGGTGCGCACCGGCATGCTGCGCGTCTCCTCAGAAGAACTTCCAGAAGATCCAGATGCAGACGGCGTAGATCGCCAGGATCAGGCCGGCGCCCAGCAGGTTGGCCCGCAGCACGTTGCCCTTGGGGAACATCCACCAGCCCATGCGGTTGGCGACCCAGGGGACCATGAAGCCGGTCAGCACGACGCTGAAGATGTTGCCGATGAACAGATTGAGGGCCCACGCCACGTTCAGCTTGCCCTGCAGGATCGGCGTGCCGACCCAGACGCCCCACAGGAACACGATCGGGTACAGAAGCAGCAGCACGATCATGTCCATCTTCCACACCGACAGGCCGCCGCCCCCTGGCGTCTCGTCGCGGAACCATTGCTCGAAACCGGTGCCGACCCGGGCGTGGAACTCTTCCGTGAGGGGCTCGGATTCCTCGACCAGCTTCTTGCGTACGGGCGAGTCGAGCCAGGCCTGCAGGTTGGCCTGCGTGTCGAAGCGCAGGATCGCAACGTAGTCCTCCTGCACCCCCGGCACCGGCGGCTCGAAGCGATATCCCTGCAGGCCGGGCGCCTTGGATTGCGCAGCCGCGATCTTGCGTTCCCAGGCGCGGTACTCGGTCTCCTTGCCCGGCTTGACTCGCGTGCTGATGACGACGGAAACCGGCGCAGGCTTGCGGCCGCCTTCGTCGTCGCGAACGATGTGCACGTCGTCGCGACCGATCAGAAAGGGCGCCGCGCCCTCGATTCGCCTCTCGCGCTCGCTCGACGCCAGCCAGCGCTGCGCGTCCTCGATCGTGTTGAAGCGCTGCAGGATGACCCAGTCGACCTGCAGCGGCGGATGGGGCGGCATCAGTCGCTGCTCGACGAACCCCGGGAAGGCCGCGACGAGGTTGCTCGTCTCGCCCTGCCAGCGCGCGAAATCCTCGGATCGCTCCGGCCGGACGCTGGTCTGTGTGACGATGCTGACCGTCATGACGACCTGGCCAGCGCCGCGAACAGGCGATCCGGCGTGAAGGGCAGATGCGCGAAGCGCACGCCCGTGGCGTTGGCCAGCGCGTTGGAGACCGCCGGCGCCACCGGGTTGATGCCGCATTCGCCCTGGGACTTGGCGCCGAGCGGGCCGATCGCGTCGACCGTGTCGGCGAAGAAGATGTCGGTGTGCGGCGTGTCGGGGAACGCCGGCACGCGGCAGTTGCGCAGCTGCGGGTTCACCATGTGGCCCTCGTCGTGGACCATGTTCTCGATCAGCGCCCAGCCGTAGCCCATGGCGACCGCGCCGTCGAGCTGGCCGCGGCACTGCATGGGGTTGATCGGCTTCCCGATGTCGGCGGCATGCACGCTGTGCAGGATTCGAATCTCGCCGGTGACGCGATGCACCGCGAGCCGCACGCCCTGCACGTTGAAGGCGATGGTGCGCGGCGACAGGTAGGCCCTGCGGCCGACCGTGAAGCGATGGTCGACCTTGGCGCCTTCGGCATGGAGCTCGGTCAACCTGATGCGCCTGTTGCCGCAGATCACCGCGTCGTTGTCGAGGCGGCACTGGTCGATTGGCGTCTTGGTGAAGCGCGCGGCGAAGTCGAGGATATCGGCCTTCATCGCCTCGGCGGTCGCCAGCACCGCCTTGCCGGCGACGACGGTGCCGGTGCTGGCGAAGGTGCCGGTGTCGTAGGGCGTGCGGTCGGTGTCGGCGTTGATGATGTCGATGTCGGCGGCACGCACGCCGACCACGGCAGCCGCCATCTGCTTGTGCGCCGTGGTGATGCCGTTGCCCATCTCCGACGAGCCGCAGGCGAGATGGTAGGTGCCGTCGGGCAGCAGCTTCATCTCCGCCCCCGAGCGATGTTCGGTCGGCGGGCCGCATTCGAGCATGGCGAGCGCCGCGCCCGTGCCCTCGAGCCAGTCGTCACCCTCGGGCTTGGCGACGCCGTTGCCCTTCTTCAGCTCGCGCTCGACGATCTCGAGACATTCGTCGATGCCGTGGCTGCCGAAGCTCGCGTCGCTCGGCTCCATCCAGATCGATTCGACATTGTCGCCCGGGCGCACGACGTTCCGGCGTCGGATCTCGAACGGATCGATGCCCAGCACCCCGGCGAGCTCGTCCATGGCGCATTCCATGGCGAAGGTGGTCTGCGAGGCGCCGTATCCGCGGAAGCCGCCGCCGGGGATCATGTTGGTGTAGACGACGCGTCCGATGCCCTTCTTGTTGACGCAGCGATAGGCCGCGAACGGGCTCGCCATGGCGGCGGCCAGGGTCTCGCTGGCGTGATTGCCGTAGGCGCCGGTGTTGGAGACCACGTGGACGTCGAGCGCGGTCAGGGTGCCGTCCTTCTTGGCCCCGATCTTGACCCTGGTCGTCATCTGGTGCCGCGTCGTGGCGCCGATAAACTCGTCCTCGCGGGTCCACTCCCATTTCACCGGCCGCCCGTCGAGCTTCATGGTGGCGAACAGCGGCAGGTCCTCCGACACCATCTCCTGCTTGCCGCCGAAGCCGCCGCCGACGCGCTCGGTGAAGACATGGATCTGGGAAGCCGGGATGCCCATCAGATAGGCGAGCTTGGTGCGCGCCGCGAACGGGCCCTGCGAGCTGGTGCGCACGTGCCAGCGGCCATCCTTGCCGCGCCAGGCGATCGAACCGTGGGTCTCGAGATGCACGTGCTGGACGCGCGAGGTCGAGTAGGTGTTCTCGTGGATCACATCGGCTTCGCGGAAGCCTTTCGCCACGTCGCCGATCTCGCCCTGCAGGGTGCAGAAGATGTTGCCGTTGTCGGTCACGACCTCGCTCTTGTCGTGCAGGATCGGCGCACCGGGCTCCATGGCCGCCACCGGATCGAACACAGCCGGCAGGATCTCGTAGTCGATGACAACGGCGCGCACGCCAGCCTCGGCGGCCGCCTCGGTCTCGCCGACCACGGCGACCAGCCGCTGGCCGACGAAGCGGGCGACGTTGTCGAGAATGTAGGTGTCGTCGGGATCGACGAGATGGTCCTCGTGCAGGGCGGTGCTGTAGAGCCGGCGCGGCACGTCCTCCCAGGTGTAGACGGCGACGACGCCGGGGACGGCCAGCGCCTTCGACTTGTCGATGTGCCGGAGGCGCGCGTGGGCATGCGGCGAGCGCAGCACCTTGAGGTGCAGCATGCCCTCCATCGCGATGTCCATCGTGTAGTGCGCCTTGCCGGTCAGGATCGCATCGGTGAACGGGTTGGGCAGGCTGGCGCCCAGCGCCTTGCCGGCGACGTCCTCCTCGATGTTGCTCTTGCCGTTCAGCGCATCGACGATCGAGCGGTAGCCCGTGCAGCGGCAGATGTTGCCCTTCAACGAGTGCAGCAGGTCGGCCTTGTGCGCCTCGTCGAAGGTCGCGGTCGTCATCATCATGCCGGCGGCGCAGTAACCGCACTGGAAGGCCTGGGCGTCGTGGAAGGCCTTCTGGATGGGATGCAGCGACCCGTTCGAGGCGAGGCCCTCGACGGTGGTGATCTTGCGACCCTCGCCGCGGAATGCCGGCACCAGGCAGGAATGGAACGGCTTGCCGTCGAGCCACACCGTGCAGGCGCCGCAGTCGCCGGCGTCGCAGCCCTTCTTGACGCCGAAGACCTCCAGGTCGCGCAGGAAGGTGCGCAGGCACTGGCCGGGCCCCGGCTCGGCCGAATAGAGACGGCCGTTGACCTCGAACTTGCTCATGACAGCTCCCCGCGAATCTGCTCGGCGAGATAGAAGGTGACGTGCCGCTTGTAGGGCGCCGAGCCGTGCACGTCGGCGAACCAGGCGTCGGGCGGCAGGCGCGTCTCGATCGCCTGGCGCAGCTCGGCGGCGGTCGGCGTCCTGGCGAAGCGGATGTGGACTGGCCGCGGCGTCGCCGCGCTGACGGTCAGCAGGAAGTCCTCGCCGTTGTCGCCGACGGTGGCGATGATCAGGGCGGCCGAGCGGCCGAGGTGGGTGAGCGACACCTGACGCATGGCGAAGCGCTTCCGCAGCGCCGCGGCCGGCAGCAGGATCGAGCGCAGCAGCTCGCCCTTCTGCAGGACGTTGGTGTGCATGCCGGTGACGAAGTCGACGAGCGGCACCTGGCGCGGCGGGCCGTTCTGCGGCCACAGGGTGCAGATGCCCTCGAGCGCGGCGGTCAGCGAGACCATTGCGCCGGCCGGCAGCGACATCACCACGTTGCCGCCCACGGTCGCGGCATTCCAGATCTTGAACGACATCAGGAAGCAGTCGATGCACTTGTCGAACAGCGGCACCGCCTTCCACTCGGGTGGGCCCTTGAAATCGTGCAGCTCGACAATCTTGCAGGTCGCCGCGATCTCCAGGCCCTGCGGCGTCACGGTGAGCGCCGGCCAGCCGAGCTGCTCGAGATCGACCAGCGTGTCGACGCTGACCTGGGGTTCCGAGAACAGCCACGTCCCGCCGCCGAGGAAGGCGTGCCCGTCACGCCATTCGACCTGCTCGAACGATCTCGGCCGTTTGACCTCGACAATCGTATTGAGATTCATGCCATCCCTCTTTCAGTTTCCTTGCTGTCATCCTGGGCGGAGCGAAGGCCTTCCGGGTCACCCATAAGGCCCCTCGCCGACGCCCAGAGAGACAATCCTCACTTCAGGTCGTCGAGCGACGTCGGGCCGGGACCGGTCGTTATGAGCGACGGCCACTGCTTGGAGCCGAACGGCACGGCAGGCGGCAGGAAGGGCTGCTTACCGCGGCGCTGCATCTCGGAGATGATGGTCTTGCGCGCATCCCCGCCCATCAGCTCGAAGTCCATGATCTTGTAGTTGCCGAAGAACAGCTCGCCGACCGAACGGTCGCCGATGATGCGCGTCATCGAGACCAGCATCTCCTCGGGCGTGGTGGTGAAGCCCATCGTCTCGATCAGCATCAGCCGGTCGTTGATCGCCTCGGGGCCGAAATACTGGGCGAGCACCGAGAACAGCACGTTGTTCTGGCGGGCCACGTAGATCGTGTTCGAGGCAGCGTAGGTCCTGGCCAGGTCCGCGCCGAGCATCGTCGACCATTCGTCCATCACGCCCATCCAGTGCTTGACCTGGGTGGACGCGGCCCAGTTGATGATCAGCTTGATGTTCGGCGCCTGCTTCTTGGCGAAGGCGAGCAGCGGCTCGAGCGTGACCGTGCCCTTGGCCAGGCAGTCGTCCATATAGGCGAGGTTGGTGGCCAGGATCTCCTTCACCGCGGGCTTCCAGTCGGCCTGGATGTCGTTGCTCGCGTCGAGGCCGTCGAGCGCTGTCTTCATCTGGGTGCGGTAGGCCGCCATGGGCGCGATCCAGCGCTTGTCGGCCGGATTGTTGATCGACGGGATGACGACCTGGCTGATCGCCATGGTGCTGTGCCCGGTCGACTTCAGGATCTGGTAGACCTTGGGGACCTTGGGCGCATCGATCGGCGCCTGCCCCGGCCTGAACAGCATCAGCCGGCCGCCTTCGTTGGAGAACATCGCGAGGATGATCGGATGCTTGGCCAGGATGTTGCGGCGGTAGATGTTCGAGGCCCGGTCGTAGAGCGTGAACATGCCGATATCGAGCTGCAGGAGATCGCGCGTGGCCACGTCGCTCGGGTTGGACGCCGTGTTGCCCGTAATGTTGGCGAGATACTCGGGCAGGTTCGCCGGCGCCTGGGCCGACGCCGAGCCCATGACGGCGGTCGCGGCAATCAGGCTCGCGGCGACAGTCGAGATCAACTTGTGCATCACGCCTCCATTGTGGTTGCTGCCGCGAGCCACCCCACGGCCATGTCATTGGTCAGAAAAGCACGGTGAGACGCAGCGTCGTGGTCAACGTGCTGGGCACGCTGGGCGAGGCTGCCGGCTCGGGAATGAACGTCACCGTCGGCTGCAGGAAGATCGCCGACACGATGTGGAACTGGTAGTAGGCCTGCAGCAGCAGCTCGGTCGGCCGCACGAAGATGTTCTGGTTCATGCGCGACAGCCCGATGCCGATGCCCGCCGAATCGCGGTCGCGGCCGCCGACCAGGCCGAAGCCGGTCAGGCCGGCGCCGTAGAACTGGTTTACCGGCAGGGTCTGCGAGGCGTTGGCGCCGAACTGGTAGAACATCGTCAGCGACGACGACGGGACATGCGGGTTGAAGCCGTGCGCCAGCCGCTGCGAGCCGAACAGGTAGAAGCCGCCGGCGCCGTCCTCCGTGATGCCGCGCGCGCTCAGGCTGCCGGCCTGCCGCCACAAGCCGATGGCGAACTGCCCGGGGTGCTTGCCCTCGCCCAGCACCCAGTTGGTGCCGACCTCGGCAATGTTGAAGAAGTAGCCGTTGAACTGAGGCGGCGAGATGCCGGTCTGCACGCCGCGCGCCAGGTTGCCGTCATAGACGCCGAGATTGAGATAGATCGACTTGCTGGGCGTGAAATTGACCGTCACGCCGTTGCCCGGGTTGTAGTAGCCGGGTAGCACGCCCAGCATCGAGGTGTTGAGGAACACCGAGGTCATGAGCAGGCCGCTGACCGCCGGAATGTTCTCCGAGGCGTCGGAGAACACCACCGGACGCAGGACGTTGTTGAAATCCATGCCCGGCACGCTACGGCCGATGCGCATCTTCAGCACGTCCGGGATCATCGTCTGCTCGTACCAGGCCTCGTAGAGCTCGGTGCGCTGGAACGGCGGCGCGCCGACCAGGCTGTTGTAGCCGGTGACCACCCCTGCCTCGCCGTTGGTGTTCGCACCGTTGAACTGAAGGAACTGGAAGCCGAAGGCGGCGCCGCGCCAGCCGACCAGCTTCTCGGCATCGATGCCGAGGCCGACGAACAGCGCGCTGTTGTTCGTCCAGCCGCCGTCCTTCAGGCCGCCCGCCACCACGACGTTGGTATCGGCGAGCCACAGCCCACCCAGGGTGACGCCCCACTCCTCCTTCAGCCCGAGCGTGCGGCCGAGCCAGCCGATGCCGGTCGAGAAGGTCGTCGCGGCCGGGTTACCGCTGACCGCCGCGATCTTCTTCGGCGGAGCCTGTGCCGCCGAATCGTCGGACGGCTGCTGGGCCTCGGCAGCGCCGGCCGACGCCCACAGCACCATGCTCACAAGAAGCCAGAGCTTTGCCCCCCGCAAGAGCGCTCTCCCCCGGTTTGCCGGCCGCAGGACCGACCCACTCGATCCACAGTCGCCGACCCACTTCCCCACCAGGATTCCACGTCCCGATGCATGCTACATGATCATCGAGGCCTCGTATTCTGGGACGTCAAGAAATGATCAAGATTGCCCGGGAGCGCGGCGCAGGAGCTTGCATGGGTCCGCTGCCGGCTGCTCCATTCAGGGCTTGCGAAGGGAACCGACAAATGACCAAGCGCCTGTCGGGATGGGCCGCCATCCTGTGGCTGAGCAGCGGCGTGCTGGGTGCCGCCGCGGCGGCCGACCCGATCCGAATCGGGGCCGTCCTGCCCTTTTCCGGCGGCGTGGAACTCTACGGCAACCAGGCCAGGCTCGGCCTGGACCTCGCCGCAGCCGACATCAATGCGGACGGCGGCATCCTGGGTCGGCCCGTCGAGATCGTCTATCGCGACGACGGCACGAGACCGAACATCGCGGCCGAGGCCGCGCGCAAGGTCGTCGAGGAGGATGGCGTGCTGGCGGTGGTCGGCCCGATCACGTCCCAGAATCTCGACGCCATCGTGCCGGTTCTGGCGAGCCGCAAGACGCCGCTGCTCTATGCGACGAACTACGAAGGCGGCAAGTGCGACCGCTACATGTTCTCGCTGAGCACCGTGCCCAACCAGGAGCTCGATACGTTGCTGCCCTACATGGCGCAGACCTTCGGCACCGACTTCTTCCTGCTGGGCGCCGATCGCGACTGGCCGCACCGCATGTTCGATGCAGCCGAGCCGCTGATCGCCAGGCTGGGCGGCAGGATCGCCGGCAAGCAGTATACGCTGGGAACGGAGAAGGACTTCACGCCGCTGATCGACAAGGTCGCCGATAGCAAGGCGAAAGTCCTGCTCTACGCGCTCAAGGGCGACGGCATGCAGCTCATTCCGCAGGCATCCGAGCGCGGCGTGCTCGAGACCACGACCGTCGCCTTCCTGGGCCTCACCGAGGCCGATCTCAAGGCATTCGGCGGCAAGGTGGACAACATCTACGCCGCGGTCCCCTTCGTCGTGGCGAGCCCGGATCCCAAGACCAGGGCTTTCGTCGAACGGGCGCGCGCCAAGGCCGGCCCCGACGTCGCCGTCTCGAACTATGTCGAGACCCACTACAGCGCTCTCCTGGCCGTCAAGGCGGCGCTGGAGAAGGCCGGCAAGGTCGACAAGGAAGCGCTGGTCGACGCGCTCGAAGGTCTGAGGTTCGAGGCACCGTCCGGCGCCGTGACCATCGGCAAGGATCACCATGCGACGCTGAACATGTTCCTCGCCCGGACCCAGGGCGCTGAGCTCGTCGAGGTGCGCGCCCTGGGCGAGATCGCCCCTCGTTCGGGCTGCAAGCCCGAGCAGTTCGCGCGCTAGAGCGTGATCGCCGTCACAGGCCGAGCTTGTCGCCGGGCTGCATGTCGATGACCTCGACGGGGGCATTGCCCAGGGCGGCCTTGAACTCCGCGGGCGTGCCGCGCAGGAACGGGCTGGTCCCGTAGTGCATCGGCAGGACCTTCTTGGGCTTGATCCATTGTGACGTCGCGAAGGCGGCGTCCCTGGGGTTCATCACGAAGTGGCCGCCGATCGGGATCAGCAGCAGATCGGGCTTGTAGTAGTCGGCGATGAACTGCATGTCGGTGAACAGGCCGGTGTCGCCGGTGTGCCAGATCTTGTAGCCGTTCTCGAGCTCGATGATGTAGCCGACCGCCTCGCCGCCCGGGTAGCTGCCGTCCTTGCCGGTCGCCGGATCCTTGAGAACCATCTCCGACGAATGATCGGCGTGCACCTGGGTGATCTTGACCCCCGGGAAGGGCTCGTAGGTGCCCGACTTGTTCATGCGGATCGACATCGCCGGAGTCAGGATGCCAAGCACCTGCAGGGTCTGGCCCATGCCGGCGGTGGCCAGGACCGGGGCGTTGTTCCGCTTCGAGATCTCGACCGCATCGCCGAAATGGTCGCCATGGCCATGGCTGACCAGAATGAGGTCTACCTTACCCAGCTTGTCGAGGTCCTTGTGCTCCGGCGGAGTCTTGGGATTCGCCGTGAGCCACGGATCGATCATGATGACCTTGCCGCCCGGCGTCGTCAGCTTGAAGGCCGACTGGGCGAACCACTGCAACTCGCCCTTGCCGCCTGCCGTGCCCTGCCCGTGCGCGGCAGGGACCAGGAGCAGATATGCCAGGACGATCAGGATGCTGCGGGCTTTGGACATGGCTTCACCCTTCGAGGCCCCCCGACCGTCGGGCAGAGCCGATATGACCCCAAAGGGCGCGCCAGCCAAGCCCGGCAACCCGGGCCCTTCGCGATGGACCGAGTTGCGGCGGCCGGCAAGCCCCTCTGGCTTGCCAGCCGCGCGATCAACCCTCCCCGACGGCCCGCGAGCCACCCACGACCCTGCAGACGCCGGAGCGCCTTCCCACTAGGATGTCGCATGATCCACGGCATCGCGCGTGCCGGCAAATCAAGAAAGGATCAAGTCTGCCCGAGGGCAACGCGAGGCGTGAGGGATGGCGGTTTACGGGTTTGGGCCATTTGTTCTCGATTCCGCTGAGCGTTGGCTGAAGCGTGACGGGCGGCGGGTCGCCGTTCCCGGCAAGGCATGGCAGATACTCCTGCTGCTGGCCGAGGCGCGCGGCCGCCTGGTCGCGCACGACACGCTGCGAGCCCGGCTGTGGCCCAACGTTGTCGTCGAGGAGCGTACGCTCACCGTTCACGTCTCGACCCTGCGCAAGTCGCTGGGAGCTGGCCCGGCCGGCGGATACATCGAGACTGTCGCGCGGGAAGGCTACCGCCTCGCCGGGCCGGTGCACGCCCTGTCGGAGCCCAACGCCGATCCGCCGGCCACGGTCGGCCCGCCGCCGGCCGAGGTCCGGACTCTGGCCGTCAAGCCCTTCTCGACCCACACCCTGGCCAATGCCGATACCTACATCGGCGTCGGCATCGCCGACGCCGTCAGCACGGCGCTGGGCGCCGTGCCGGGCCTGACGGTCTGGCCGATCGACGCGATGGAGGAGTCCGCGGGCGCGCGCGACACCGTCGAAGCCTGTCGCGCGCTCGGCGTCGGGCTGCTGCTCGAGGGCACAGTGCAACGCAGCGCCGAGCGGCTCGAGATCTCGGCCCGCCTGATCGACGTGGAAAGCGGCCGCACGCAATGGAGCGAACGGTTCGAGCAGGCGCACGGCGACAGCAGCGCCTTGCAGGACGCCGTCGCCACCTGGGCCGCGAGCGCCCTGCCGCAATACTCGGAGGCCGACCACCGCCTGCGCAGCTACCGGCCGCGCACGTCGGAGGCGTATTTCCTGCAGCTCCAGGCCCGGGCCAATCTCAAGCCCTTCACCCGGCTGCCGCTGCTGAAGGCGCTCAGCCTGTTCGAGCAGGCGGTGGCGCTCGATCCCGACTACGCCCTGGCCCACGCCGGCCTCGCGACGACCTACTTGCGCATGGCATCGACCGCCCTGCTGCGCCCGCTCCCCGTCGAGGAGGCGATGCCGATGGCACGCCGGTCGGCCGAGCGGGCGCTCGCCCTCGACGAGGGCCTGGCCGAGGCCTGGGCAGTGCTCGGCCGCGTGAAGACGGAGTACGACTGGGACTGGGATGGCGCCGAGGCGGATCTGACGCACGCCATCGCCCTCAATGGCAGCTCGGTGGAGGCGCTGGTCGCCTTCGCCCAGTTCCTGAGCGTCATGGGCCGCCACGACGAGGCGATCGAGGCCATGGAGCAGGCCCGGCGTCTCGATCCGCGGGGCGTCGAGACACTCCAGCACCTCGGTATCGCGTACTGGATGGCCGGCCAGGCGGAGCACGCCCTCGAGGCGGTGAGCGAGAGCCTGGCGATCGTCCCGGACCTGCCGCGCGCCCACTATGGCCGCATGCTGATCCTCGACCAGCTGGGCAGGCACGACGAGGCCATGGTCGAGCGTCTGGCCACGCTGCGCGGGCTGAGCGTCGCCCAGGGGCTCGCCGAGCATGTCGAGGCGCTGGCAGCCAGCCAGGGCTGGCGCGCGGCGATGGAGGTCTGGATCGGCCTGCTCGAGCGCACCAACCGCTGGGAAGGAGCGGCCATGCAGTGGATGGCGGCGGACGAGCCGTCGCGCGCCCTCGATGCCCTCGAGCATTGCGTCAAGGCACGAACGACGTACCTCGGCTTCACCGGCCAGAGCCCGTGCTTTCGCGCGCTCCATGGCAACCCGCGCTTCCAGGGCGTCTTGCGGGCGCTCAGGCTCGAGGGCCGGATTCCTCAAGTGGCACGCGCCCAGCCATGAGGAACGCAACCATGGACTTCAAGCTGACCGACGATCAACGCGCCATGGTCGCGGCCGTGCGCGCGGTCGCCCAGGAAAAGATCAAGCCGCGCGCCGGCAAGGTGATGGACGGCAGCTTCCCGCACGAGAGCTTTCGCGACCTCGCCGAGATCGGCATCCTCGGCATGGCCGTGCCGCGGGAATACGGCGGCCTCGGCCTGCCGGTGTTCGAGACCGCGCTGGTGATCGAGGAGATCGCCAAGGCTTGCTACGTGACGGCGATCGGCGTCATGGGCATGGTCGGGGTCCAAACCAAGATCATCGACGCGTTCGCGCCCGAGCCGGTCAAGCGCCGCCTGCTGCCCGGTGTCGTGTCGGGCGAGGCGATCCTGGCGATCTGCATGACCGAGCCGCACGCCGGTACCGACGTCGCCAACTACCGGACCAACGTCGACGTCGAAAGTGACCGGCTGGTGCTCAGCGGCTCGAAGACCCTGATCAGCCGCGTCGACGAGGCGGCGGTATTCGTCGTCTTCACGCGGGTCGACCGGCGGCCGGGCCAGGCCGGCATAGGCTGCGTGCTGGTCGAGCGCGGCACGCCCGGCTTCGACGTCGTCGCGCGCTTCCACACCATGGGCGGCGAGAACCTGGCCGAGATCCGCTTCGACAGGTGCGAGCTGCCGCTCGAGAACCTGATCGTGCGCGAGGACGGCTTCAGGAAGCTGCTCAACGCCTTCAACACCCAGCGCTGCCTCAATCCCAGCATCTCGCTCGGCCTGGCGGAGGGCGCCTTCGAGGAGGCGGTGCGCTACGCGCGCAGTCGCGAGGCCTTCGGCCGGCCGATCGGCCAGTTCCAGGGCATGCGCTGGAAGCTCGCCGAGATGTATCGCGACATCGAGGTCGGCCGCGCCATGCTCTACCGCGCCTGCGCCACCGCCGATCCCTTCCCCGATCCGCACCAGGCCGCCATCGCCAAGATGTACTGCAACGAGATGGCGATCCGCGTCACCAGCGAGGCGATCCAGATCCACGGCGGCTACGGCTTCACCGACGACTGCCCCGTCTCGCGCCTCTATCGCGGAGCGCGCTACGGCACCCTGGGCGGCGGCACCACCGAGACGCTGAAGGAGCTGGTCGGCAAGCACATCATGAGCAGCTTCCCCGACGTCGACGGCTTCCTCGAGACGCGGACGTTCTGATCCCCCCGATTGACCAAGGGAGAGCGGCGATGGGCACCGTCCTGGTGACCGGCGGTTCGGGCTTCATCGCCAGCCATTGCATCGTCCAGCTCCTGGCCGCGGGTCATCAGGTGCGTACTACCGTGCGCAGCCTCCGGCGCGAGAGCGAGGTTCGGGACACGCTGACACGGGCCGGCGCCGGCGAGACGCGCGATCGTCTGGCGTTCCTCGCCGCCGACCTCCAGTCCGATGCAGGCTGGCCGCAAGCCGCCGAAGGCTGCGACCAGGTCCTGCATGTCGCGTCGCCCTTTCCGCTGGGCGTCCCGCGACTCGAGGACGAGCTGGTCGTGCCGGCGCGCGACGGCGCGCTCCGCGTGTTGCGGGCCGCGCGCGATGCCGGCGTTCGCCGCGTGGTGCTCACTTCGTCCTATGCCGCGATCGGCTATGGCCTGCCCGCACAGTCCGTGCCGTTCGACGAGGCGAGTTGGACCGACGCCGCGGCGGCAGGCCTCAGCGCCTACACCCGGTCGAAGACCCTGGCCGAGCGCGCGGCGTGGGACTTCATGGCGCGCGAGGGCGGCGAGCTGGAGCTCGCGGTCGTCAATCCGGTCGCGGTCCTCGGCCCGGTGCTGGGTCCCGATTACGCAGCCTCGATCATGCTGGTGCAGCGCCTGCTCGCCGGCACGGTTCCGGGCTGCCCGCGGATCCAGTTCGGCGTCGTCGACGTGCGCGACGTCGCCGACCTGCACCTGCGCGCCATGACCGATCCCGCCGCCAGGGGCGAGCGCTTCCTGGCCGGCGCCGGAGACTTCATGTCGGTGCTGGAGATTGCCCGGGTGCTGAAGCGTCGACTCGGCGTGCGAGCGCGTCGCGTGCCGACCTGGCAGTTGCCCGACTGGCTGGTCCGCCTGGCCGCGATCGCCGATCCGGCCGTGCGCCAGGTGCTGCCCGAGCTCGGCAAGACGAAGAACGCCAGCAACGCCAAGGCGCGACGCCTGCTCGGCTGGTCGCCACGCTCGAACGAGGACGCAATCGTCGCCACCGCCGAAAGCCTGCTGGCGCTCGGGCTCGTGAGATAAGGGCACGTCGCATCCGGTCGGCGGTTGTGGTTCACTCGCTCCTTGATGCGCGAGCTCGTTCCATGACCCGTCTGCGGGTTGCCCTTCGGGTGCCGGTCGGCCGGCCCCTGCCCGACATCGCCGATTTCATCGTCCGCTGCGAGGACGCCGGCTTCGACGGCGTCGGCATCCACGACCATCCCTCGAGTGGCCGTGACGCCTACCTCGCGCTGGCGCTGGCGGCGCGATCGACACGGCGGCTCAGGCTGTTTCCCGCCACCTCGAGCCCGGTCGTTCGCCACCCGCTGGTCCTGGCCTCGCTCGCCCACTCTCTGGAGGAGATCGCACCCGGGCGCGCCTGTCTCACTGTGGCGCCCGGCTTCCTCTCGACGCGCAGCATCGGCAAACCGCGCGCCGGGGTCGCCGTCATGCGCGACGCGATTCACGATCTCCGCCGCCTGCTCGCTGGCGAGGAGGTCGGGTTCGGCCCGACGTCGCTCCGCCTGCGCAATCGCAGCGCTCAGCCGACGCCGGTCCATCTACTGGCCGCCGGCCCTCGCATGATCGAGCTGGCGGGCGAGGTGGCCGACGGCGCCTTTCTCATGGTCGGCCTGCATCCGGCCGCCGTGCGCGCCGCGCGGCGCCATCTCGAGGCCGGAGCCCAGCGGGCGGGCCGCACGCTGGACGGCTTTCCGGTGACGTTCGTGGTCACGCTCGGTCTCGGCCCCGACGACGAGATCGGCACCCGCTGGGTCCGCAGCTGGTTCGCCCCGGGGCAGCCCTTCCTGGCCTATCCGAGCGCGTCCAACCTGCGCTGGCTCGGCGAGGCTGGCTTCGATATCGCCGAATCGCACGATCCGACGGCCATTCCCGAAGATCGTGCGCGGCGAATTGCCGATGCCTTCGGCCTGTTCGGTTCCCCGGAGCGCTGTGCCGAGCAGCTTCTGCGCGCCCGCAAGGAGGCCGGGGTAGACGACGTCTTCCTTTTCCCGGCACACGATCTCGCGGGCGGCTACGCCATGCCCGAAGCGGAGGTCGTGGCCTTCCAGCGAGTCATCCGGCCTCTGCTGTCGCCCTGAGGCGCATCCGCGGGGCCGCATCCCGGTCGTCGCAAGCGGCGCGGAGGATCTCGCCGCCAATCCACGAGTGCGCCTCGAGGTTTCCTGCGATTGGCGCGCCGGGAAGACAGGGCGACCGGATGGATGCGCGTGCACCCGATGCACCGCAGGCTCTCAGTACGCGAAAAGATTGTCGCGGAAGTGCCGGTGCGCGTAGGCGGTCCGCGCCAGGCCGCGGCGCTGCAGGATCGGCACCACGCCGTCGGTGATCTCGGCCACATAACGCCGCGTCAGCGGGCCGGTGAAGACGAAGCCGTCGCCCCCTACCTCCTGCATCACCTCGGCCATGGCGCCGGCGACGTGCTCGGGCGTGCCGACGAGATCCTCGTAGCCGTAGCGGTAGTTGGCGGCGATCTCGCGCAAGGTGCGGCCCTGCGCCAGGAAGCGCTTGAGCGTGCCTTGCTGGCCGTTGGTGGTGAGCTCGCCGATCGGCGTGTCGAGGTCGAACGTCGAGAAGTCGATGTCGGTGAGGCTGCCCATCATTGCCAGGGTGACGGCAGGTGACTGCTCGCGCTGCGCCTGCCGGCGGTCGCTGCGCGCCCGTGCCTCCTCGTTGGTCTCGCCCAGGGTCGGCGCGACGACATAGAGGATCTTGCAGCTCCCGGGATCGCGGCCCTCGGCGACGAGGCGGCGGCGCATGTCGCCGCGGAACTCCTTCATCTCGGCGATGGTGCTGACGGCGACGATCACCGAATCCATGTGCCTGGCTGCAAAGGCCCGTCCTTGCGGCGAGCCGCCGGCCTGCACCAGGACCGGCCGTCCCTGCGCCGGCCGTGCCGTGTTGAGGGGGCCGCGCGAGGCGAAGAAGCGGCCCTTGAAGTCGATCGTGTGGACCTTGCGATGATCGACGAAGACGCCCGACGTGCGATCCTGGACGATGGCGTCGGGCTCCCACGATTCCCAGAGCCGGATCACCAGATCGACGAACTCCTCGGCCATCTCGTAGCGCAGGTCGTGCTCGAGATGGGCCTCCAGGCCGAAATTCTGGGCGGCGCGCTCGCTGGTGGATGTCACGAAGTTGCAGCCGACGCGACCTTTCGACATCAGATCCAGGGTGGCGATCAGCCGGGCCAGCAGAAACGGCGGGTAGAAGCTGGTCGAGATGGTCGGCACGATTCCGAGATGGGTCGTCGCCTGGGCGAGCAGCGGCACCAGCGGCAGCGGATCGTTCTTCGGCGCGCGCAGGGCGCGCGCGAGATAGAAATCCATCGAGCCGCCGTAGTTGTCGGGCACGAACAGCGAGTCCTCGAGCAGCAGGTAGTCGAAGCAGGCGCGCTCGAGCGCCCGCGCCAGGTCGATGTGGAGATCGGGCTGGGTCCAGTCCTCGGCATCCGCGCCGCCCCATTCCTGGTTCCAGCCATGCACGCCGTAGCTGTTGCCCAGGAACCAACCGAGATGAAAGGGACTGGCTGCCAACGCACGCTTCTCCATCACGAGCCCACGCGAGGGCGATGCAATCTGTAGACCAGACGGTGGCGCCCTGGCGAGGCAATGCTGACCTCTAGGTCCAGGACGCCAACTGGCGCGTCCCCACGGTGATGTTCGCCGGCCTGCTCGGCATGGGCGGCGGCGGCTGGGGCGCCGGCCTGGTCTACGACCAGTTCGACAACTACCAGCCCGCCTTCGCCATCGGCATGGCGCTCAACCTGCTCAATCTCGCGGTGGTGCCGTTCCTGGTGACGCGCGAGCGCGACCTCGGACCGCGCGCTGCCGCAGCCTGACAATCAGGTGCGCGGCGACAGGACGACGAGCAGAGGCGTGAAACGCCTGATGCGGATCGGCAGTGTGGCTGCGAGCGTATCGATCGCGGCATCGGCCTGGCCGGTCTCGAAGGCGGCGCTGACCGGGATGTCGCCCAGCCGCGCCCCGGTCAACACGATGAGGCCCGTGCGGTAGCGCTGCAGGTCGGCCACGACGTCGCCGAGCGGCGTCTCGTGAAAGGCCAGCCGGTCCTGCCGCCATGCCTCGACCCTCTCGAGGTCGGCCTCGCGCACGTCGCCCAGGGACCCGCGATCGGCGCGCACCTGTCGCCCGCTGTCGACGACGACCGGCGGGCTCCCCCTGATCGTGACCTCGACCGACTGCTCGCTGACCGCGATCGTCACGCTGCCATCTCCCAGCTTCACGTCGAACGACGTCCCCAGGGCACGAACGCGCATCGCGTCCGCCTCGACCACGAAAGGCCTGTCGGCATCGACGGCAACCTTGAAGAAGGCTTCGCCCTCGCGCAGCACGACGCGACGGACTGCGGGGGCGAAATCGACGGAGATCGACGACGCTCCCGCCAGCTCGACGCTCGAGCCATCCGCCAGCGTGACGGTGCGGCGTTCGCCGATTGCGGTTGCGTGATCGGCGAGCAATCCCGGACGCCACAGCAGCGCGCCTGCCGGCGCCGCGACGCAAACCGCCGCGACGGCCGCCATCAGCAATCCGCGGCGGCGCCTCGGCGGCGGACGGTGCAAGGTTATTGGCCGCAGGGCCGGGTCGGCGCGCAACGGCGGTGGCCGCTTCATCACGACGGTCGACGGCTCGGGGATCACCACGGTCGCCTGCGGGCTGTTGGCGAAGGCCGGGCCGATCTTGCCGACCCGCATCCAGACGCGCTGCGCGTTGCGCCAGGCCGTCTCGTGCTCCGGCTTCTCCTTCAGCCAGAGCGAGAACGCCCGACGATCGTCATCGCTCGCCTTCGGGTCCTTGAGCACGCCGAACCAGCGCAGCGCCTCCTCGATCAGCGGGTCCCGATGTTGCTCCTGCATGATGCTCCGGAATGACGCGCACTGCCGCACATCTCCTGCCATTAGCAGCTTGCGTCCAACGGCACCTGGGGCAAAATCGTGGCACGTGGGACATAGGAGCGCGCCGCGAGAAGAAACCATTCGCTGCAGTTGACGCCAGAGACGCTCGATCTTCTCGTCCGATGTCCCCTCCACCGCAGGGCATTCGCATATCGGCGCGCCTTTCACTCTCCTCCCCAGCCATGCTGGGGAGGTGCCCCGTCGTACGGGGCAGAGGGGTCATGAGCAGCGGGACTCGGGCTCATGACCCCTCCGTCGACGAGTACGGCGACACCTCCCCAAGCTACGCTTGGGGAGGAAAATGAGAGAGCACCCACATGCGAATGCCCGCCGTCCCACCGGAGTCGCTTCCCATGCGCAACGTCGACGTCCGCCTGCATCGCGATCTCGCGATCGGCACCACTCATCCCCGCCTGTTCGGCGCTTTCCTCGAGCATCTCGGGCGGTGCATCTATGGCGGCATCTTCGAGCCCGGGCATCCCAGCGCCGACGCCCAGGGCTTTCGGCAGGACGTCATGGCGCTGGTGCGCGAGCTGGCGCCGACCATCGTGCGCTATCCGGGCGGCAACTTCGTCTCGGGCTACAATTGGGAGGATGGGGTCGGGCCCGTCGCCGAGCGGCCGCGCCGTCTCGATCTCGCCTGGATGTCGACCGAGACCAACCGGTTCGGCACCAACGAGTTCATCGACTGGTGCCGGATGGCCGGCATCGAGCCGATGCTGGCGGTCAATCTCGGTACCCGCGCGGGCGACGCCGCCCGCAACATGGTGGAGTACTGCAACCACCCCTCGGGCACGATGCTCTCCGACCTGCGCCGCAAGCACGGCTGGGAGCAGCCGCACGGCGTGAAGTTCTGGTGCCTCGGCAACGAGATGGACGGGCCGTGGCAGATGGAGGCCAAGACCGCGACCGAGTACGGCCGCATCGCCGCCGAGGCGGCCAAGATGATGAAATGGGTCGACCCGTCGCTCGAGCTCGCCGCCTGCGGCTCGTCGGGCCGGCGCATGGCGACCTACGGCGCCTGGGAGCAGACCGTGCTCGAGCACACGTTCGACCACGTCGAGTACATCTCGCTTCACACCTATCTCAACAACTACGACGGCGACACGCCGGCCTTCCTGGCCAGCCCCGACCTGATGGACGATTTCATCGACGAGGTGGTGGCGATCGCCGATGCCGTCGCCGCGCGCCGCCGCTCGGCCAGGCGCATCATGCTGAGCTTCGACGAGTGGAACGTCTGGTATCGCACGCGGCGCAACCGGCGCGATCGCGTCGAGGAGGGTTGGCCGGTCGCGCCGCCGATACTGGAGGAGATCTACACCATGGAGGATGCGCTGGCCTTCGGCGGCTGCTGCATCTCGCTGCTCAACCATGCCGACCGAGTGACCGCTGCCTGCCTCGCCCAGCTGGTCAACGTGATCGCTCCGATCATGACCGAGACCGGCGGCCCGGCGTGGCGGCAGACCATCTTCCATCCATTCGCCCATTTCAGCCGGATGGGCCGCGGCCGAGTGCTGCGCACCCGCATCGACTCACCGACCTACGCAACGCGCTACAACGATCCCAACGGCCCGACCGACGCGTTCTTCTCGATGCCGGCCGTGCCCTATCTCAAGCTCGCGGCCGTCCACGACGATGCGGCCGGCACCCTCACCCTGTTCGCCCTGAACCGGAGCCTGACGGATGAGATGCCGCTGTGCGTGCAGGCTTCGGGCTTCGACCGGCTCGAGCTCGGCGAGACCCTGCAACTCTGCGATCGCGACCTCGCGGCCGCGAACACCAGGCAGCAGCCCGACCGCATCGCGCCCAAGCCGCTCGGCGGCATCCGCATCGATCGTGGCCGAATGGAGGCGACCCTGGCTCCAGCGTCGTGGAACGTCATTCGGCTGGCGGTGCGATGACCCGCTGAAAAAGCCTCGCCGGCCTGTCAATCGACCGAACCTCGCCCGTCTGTGGGGCATGGAGCCGCGCGGTGCGGCTGCCTCGTCTCAGGGAGAGCTCGATGTTCAAGCGGTCACGCATGGCGGTTTCCGCCCTCTTTGCCCTCGGCCTGGTCGGCGCGCTGGCCGGCACGACGGCCATCCCGGCCTCGGCGGCGCCCGGCCAGGTCTGCTATTTCGGCGAATGCCGCGCCTCGACGGGTCCGAGCACCCAGCCGGCGCCGACCACCAACCCTTCGCGGCTGATCGCCAAGCGCGGCAGCTGGAGCGCGCATCTTGTCGGCCAGTCGGCGGTGATCGTCGACGAGTTCAACAATGGCGCCAGGTTCGCCATCGTAGCCCACGCCGACGGGCGGTTCGGCCTGATGCTGAGCCATCCCGAGTGGCGGCTGAAGCAGGGTCAGCGCGCGTCGATGAAGGTGACGATCGACGGCGAGACCTTCCAGGGCACCGCGGTCGCCAACGGGCACGGCATGCTGGAGATCCCGGATGCCAGCAAGGACATGCTGAAGACGCTGTTCCGCGGCCGCCAGGGGCGGATCGAGGTCGGCGACTACAGCTTCGACATGACCAACCTGGCCGACGCCACGGCGGTCGCCCAGGCGGCGGTGAAGCACCTCGAGACCGCCGCCCGATAGGCGAGCGAGCCGACGGGACGCGCCCGGGAAACCGGGCGCGCCTCGTTCGCACAAGGCAACAACCGGTCATCCCGAGCGGAACCGCCTGATGGCACAGCCGAAGGACCTGTCCACCGCTTCGGGAAGAAGGGCCCCCATGAACGCCGACTTTTCGGATCTTCTTCCCAGCGACGCTGCTACGGAGTGGACACATCTCATGTTCATGCTCCTCTCCCCCGATAGGGGGAGAGGTTGGGTGAGGGGGTTGCAGGTGATCTCACAGCCTGCGAAGCCCCCTCACCTAGCCTCTCCCCCTAGCGGGGGAGAGGAACATGAGTTGTGTCCACTCCATAGCAGCGACGCTGGGGAGGAGTACCGAAATGCTCATCTCAGCTGGGCGAGCAGGCCGGCGAAGATGCGAGCGCGCGGCGCCAGTGCGGAGATGACCAGGTGCTCGTCGAGCGTATGGGCGCCGCCGCCGACGACGCCCAGGCCGTCGAGCGTCGGGATGCCGAGCGCGCCGGTAAAATTGCCGTCGCTGCCGCCGCCGAACTGGCCATGCTCGAGCGTGATGCCGAGCTCGGCCGCGGTCGACCTCGCGATCTCGAACAGCTGCAACGTGCCGGGCGAGGCCTGGAACAGCGGCCGTTCGGCGCCCTTGACGACCTCGAGCTCGACGCCGTCGATCGGCGATTTCAGCCGCGCCATGAAATCGTAGACAAAGGCGAGATTGTCCGGCGAGGAAGCGACGCACAGCACCTGCGCCGTGCACTCGGTCGGGATCACGTTGACGAACAGGCCGCCGTTCACCACGCCGACGCTGAACGACACCAGCCGGCTCATGTCGGTGGCGCTCTCGATCGTCTCGATCAGGCGCGCCATGGCGCGGATGGCGCTGCGTCCCACCGCATTGTCGGCGCCGGCATGGGCAGGCTTGCCGCGCGTGCGAACCGTGTAGCGCACGAAGGCGTGCCGGCCGCTCACCAGCTTGCCGAGGCGCGCCGGCTCCGGCACCAGCACGTATCTGTGCCTCGCGGCCTCCCGCTCGATCAGGGCGCGCGTGCTCGGGCTGCCGAGCTCCTCGTCCGGGATCATCATGAAGGTGACCGGCAGCTCGGTCTGCCCGCTCTCGGCCTGCAGCCTGCGCAGCGCGTACAGCGCGAGATAGAGCCCACCTTTCATGTCGAACACGCCGGGCCCGAACAAGCGATCGCCCTCGATGCGCAATTTCAGCGGCCCCTCGATCGTGCCGATCGGGTGAACCGTATCGAGATGACCCAGGACCAGGATGCCCGGCCCCTGCTGCCTGCCCTCGAAGCGCGCCCGCATGATCGGGCCGCAATCGCCGCCGGCCGCTTCCTTGTCGATGACGGCGCCGGCCTGCCGGAAGTCGCTTTCGGCAAGGTCGAACATGCGGCCGACCGCTTCGGGCGTCACCGAGGGGCTCTCGACCGCCGCCCAGCGCATGATGCCGTCGAGGATCTCCTGCGAGGAGAAGCTGTTGCCGGTCGGTATGTCCACTACGCCTCGCGCGGCAGGTATTTCGAGTCGAGCCAGCCGCCGTCGACCACCAGGGTCTGCCCGACGATGAAGCCAGCATCCTCGGAGCAGAGGAAGGCCACCACGCCCGAGATGTCGGCGGGCTTGCCGACGCGGCCGAGCGGGGTCGGCTCGACCATGGCCTTGCGGTACCAGGCGTCGCCGGCGATCCGCTGCGCGGTCATCGGCGTCTCGATGACGCCGGGGGCGATGGCGTTCACGGTGATGCCCTGCGGCGCCAGCTCGACGGCGATCTGGCGCGTGAGCTGCGCCACGCCGGCCTTGGCGACGGAGTACGCCACCGAGCCTGGAAAAGCGGTGAAGCCGAACACCGAGGAAATGTTGACGATGCGCCCGCCCGGCCGCTGGAAATGCGGCAGCAGCACCCGGCACAGCCGATAGACCGAGGTGAGGTTGATGTCGAGGAAGCGCTGCCAATCCGCCTCCTCGGTCTCGGCCAGAGGCCGCGCGCCGCCGATGCCGGCATTGTTGACCAGGAAGTCGAGCGGCCGGCCGCGCTCGCGCACCAGGCGCTCGACCGTCGCCGCCGTCTCGACAGCCCCGACATCGAGGACGTGGGCTTGCCAGCGTTCGGCCGGGGCCTGGGCAAAGGTCGCGTCGCAACGCTCGCGGTCGACGGCGATGATCTCGGCGCCCTCGGACAGCAGCCGCTGGGCGATGCTGGCGCCGATGCCGCGTGCGGCCCCCGTGACGAGCGCGAGCTTGCCGTCGAAGCGCCCAGTCATTCGAAGCATCCCACCATCGGCTCACGCCGCCTTGCGCGTCAGGTCGAGCGACTGCGGAAAGCGCCGCGCGCCGTCCGGGTCGAGCACCGGCGTGCGACGCAAGGTGCGCGCCTGGCTGCGATCGAACGTCTCGCGCGCATGCTGCAGGCAGACATTGTCCCAGAACACGAAGTCGCCCACCGTCCATTTGTGCCGGTAGCAGAAGCGCGGATCGGCGATCTGCCGGCGCAGCAGCGCGATCAGCTCGTCCTCCTCCTCCCGGTCGGCGACGCCTTCGAGACGCAGGGTCGTGTGCTCGCTGAGAAAGAGGGCCGTTCGCCCGCTGGCCGGGTTGGTCCAGAGCAGCGGATGCCGGGCCATCTGCACGTCGGCCGGCATCGCGTCCGGGGTCGGCCGCCTGTTGTAGTCGCCGGCATAGTCGAAGGCCTGCACGGATGCCAGCCCGCGAAGGCGCGTCTTCACGTCGGCGGGCAGCGATTCGTAGACCTCGCAGGCATTGGAGAACAACGTGTCCCCGCCAAGCGACGGGATGGCCATCGCATAGAGGCCGATCGCCTTCAGCGGATGCTGGAAGAAGGTGTTGTCGGAGTGGAACAGCAGCTCGCCGTCGCCCAGCACGCCGTCGGGCGCCACGTTGGACACCAGGACCGTATCCTTGGTCTTCATCGCCGGGCTGCGATGGGAGATCGGGCCGAACAGCCTGGCGAAGTCGACCTGCTGTTCCTCGCTGAAGGTCTGCCGCCGGAACAGCAGGAGATGATGCTCATCGTAGAGCTCGACCAGCGCACGGGCGATGTCGTCGGTCAGGGACAACGACAGATCGTGATCGACCTCGACGCCCCACGAGGGCATCAGCTTCCTGAAGGCAAGAGAGGCCATGGCGATTCCCGGTCCATTCCGCGCAAGTCGCAAGTGTTCCATGGCGACCGGCTTCGAACAAGTTCGCGCCTCGGCGCAACGCCCCAGGGACTGCTCTCGTCTGCCGCTGGCATCGTGCCGCGTCCCATCGCATAGTAGGCGACATGGCTCGCGCCACCACCAGGAAGGCCAGCACGGCCGGTGACAGGACGTCGTTGCATCTGCGCATCGACTTCGGCGGCGAGCGCTCGATCGGGCCGGGAAAGATCCGCCTGCTCGAGCTGATCAACGAGACCGGCTCGATCTCGGCCGCGGGCCGCGCCCTGGCGATGTCCTATCGCCAGGCATGGCTGCTGGTCGACGAGCTCAACCACATGTTCCGCGAGCCGGTGATCGTGGCACAGACCGGGGGCGGTGGCGGCGGCGGCACGATCGTGACCGAGACCGGTAACGACATCGTCCGCCTTTACCGCGAGATGGAACGGCGTGCCTACGGCGCGTCGACCGCCGAAATCCGCTCCCTGTCCCGCCTGCTGACTCCCCCTGGCGGACACAAGCCGCATTGACGGCCTCGGGCAAGAAGCGGGCGGGGCGCCCGCGGCTCAGGAGAGCGTGACCGACACGGCTATGCCGTGAGAGCGCCGCGGATCGGCGAAACCGGCAGGTCCGTCTGGCGAGTCAGGAACGCCGAGCCGGGCGTTCCGGCGCGTATCCTGGCCAGGACCTCCTCGGGATCGTACTCGACGCCGATCGGGTTGGTCTCGAAATGCGGGCCGTTCATGTAGTCGTTGGCGGCGTCGCTCGAGCCGAAGGCGTCGACCTGCATCTCCATCTGGTTGCCGTCGGGATCGGCGTAATACATCGACATCGTCACGCCGTGATGGATGCACCAGTAGGGCAGGATTCCCTTTTCCTTGAGCTGCGCGTAGTTCTCCACAAGATCCTCGACCGAGTCGTAGGTGTAGGCGACATGATCGACGCCGATGACGCCGCGCCGCTCGCCCGCATCGGCCTCCGGCTTCACCGCCGACAGGTTGACCAGCGCGACGCGATGATGCTCGTCGTCGTAGGTCAGGAACGCCAGGACGGGGTTCCGGTACTGGACGCGACAGTCGAAGACATCGCGATACCATTGGATCATCCTGTCGAACTGGCGGGTGCGATAGACGACGTGGACGAAGCGCGACGGGCGGATGCGTGACATGACCGGCTCGGTTGCTGGAGGTCGGGACGATCGAAGCCTATCAGCCCGCGCCAGCTGCGCATACCGCGAACGAGGCCGTCGATCTTGTCGCTCGCAGTTGCCCACCCCCTCAACTCCCCGCGGCGACCGACACGGCCGGTGGTGTCGTGACGGCGACGGCGTGCTGGGCCATTGCGCGGCAGATCGTGGCGATGTCACCCGCAAGGATGTCGCGCGCCGCGACGATCGTCTCGACCGGCCGAACCGCCATCGTCGCCGGTTCGTAGTCGATGACGACGTGGCAGGCGCGATTGCCGACGTCGACGCCGAGCTTGCGCGACGTATAGCGCCGCACCGCCACGGACGGCCGCGAGGCGTAGCAGACCACGGGAATCGCCAGCGTGCCTTCCTGCAGCGGCTCGATCGGCAGGCTGTCGCCATGGCGCTGCCGGATCGCCTCGAAGCCCATCCGGCGCAACGCGTGGCCGATGATCGCCGCCACGGCATCGTCGATCTGGCCACGACCGCCGACGCAGACGAAACGCACGCGGGCCGCAGCGTCGGCGGCGGCCGGCGTCTGCGGTGCCCGTTCGGCCGGGTCGACGTCGATGAAATCGAGAATCTCGTCGGTGCCGTCGACGATCGCGTCGACCTGGGCCGTGGTCAGCCGATCCAGCACGCGATCGGCCTCGGCCAGCACCACCATGCGTCCCAAGGCGTCGTCGAGGCCCTTGTCGGGTCCCTTCTCCTCGATCTCGGCGAGCGCCACACCGGACGCGTCGACGACGGCGCGCCGGATCAGCCGGCCATAGATCCGCTGATAGGGCGTCAGGGCCGGCTCGTGGCCGAGCAGGATCTGGAGAAAGCGGAGCTGCGGCACGTGCCGGCCGAGAACCAGCAGGCAGATGGTGAGCGGCGTCGACAGCAGGATGCCGACCGGTCCCCACAGCGTGGCCCACAGGATCGCCGACAGCACGAGCGCCAGGGGCGTCACCCCGACCGACTCGCCGAACAGGACGGGCTCGACGACCTGGCCGATGAGGATGTCCCACAGGACGATCCATCCCAGCACCAGCAGAGGATGCAGCCATCCCGGGGCGATCGCGAAGGCGATCAGGGTGGGCAGGAGCGCGCCGACGACCGCGCCGATGTAGGGAACGAAGCGAAAGCCGCCGGCCAGCAGGCCCCAGAGCGCGGCGTTGGGCAGCCCGAGCGCGAACAGCCCGGCTCCGACGACCGTGGCAAAGCCGAGATTGGTGACAACCTGCAGGGTGAGCACGCGGCCGAGGCGGTGGGCGGCGTCTGCAATGGCCTCCGAGGTGGCGTGCACGTCGTTGGCGCCGAACAGTCGAACGATCTGGTCGCTGAGATGCTCGCGATCGAGCAGGATGAAGACGACCAGGATGACGACGATGCTGATGCTCAGCACCGGAGAGACCAGCGGCGCCAGCAGGGCCGCGATCCGCTCGAACCCGGAATCGGTCTGCAGATGGACCACGCGTTCGGGCGCGGCCTCGACGTTCGCCGTGAATTCCTGGCCGAGCGCCACGAGCATCGCCATGAAGCGGCCGACCGCTCCGCCTCCCTGCAGGATCTCGCGAATATCCTGGACCTTCTTGTGAAGGTTCGCCTGGTAGTCCGTCAGGCTGCCGGCCACCTCGGCCAGCTGCACGGTGATCAGGACGGCAATCAACCCGATGAACACGATGGCGGCCAGCACCACGACCGCGACCGACAGCGGCAACGGCATGACCCGGCTCGCCAGCGACACCGCCCGGCCCAGGACGAAGGCCAGGAGCACGGCGACGGCGCAGGGCAGGAGAACATCGCGACCGAAATAGAGGGTCAGGATTGCCATGCCGCCCAGGAGGCACAGGGCGGTCAGCCTCAGCAGCGACGCGTCGGAACGATCGCCCGTCGAACGGGGAACCGTGCTCATGACCGCCTCCCTGGCGTCTGCCGGACCGGCCAGCCGGCCGCAGCGCAGGTCAGGTCGGTCGAACCAGGCCATGGACGAACGCCAGCTTGTCGACTGCCGCTTCCGACAGCACGAACGGATAGAGGTCGGGCTGACCCATCGAGCGATTGAGGCAATTGAGCGCCACCGACAGCGGCAGCCAGCTCTCGATCAGCTGCGAGATCGTCTCGGCCCGATAGGGCGCGAAATCGACCGCCGCATCGAGGTTGTCGTCGCGGGCCAGGGCAGGATGGGTCGACACGCCGAAGGAAGCGGCCATTTCCAGGGTGTCGACGATGTGCAGGTAATGCGCCCATGTCTCGGCGAAGTCCTCCCAGGGATGCGCGGTGGCATAGGCACTGACGAATCCCGCCTGCCAGTCGGCCGGCGCGCCGTCGGCATAGTAGGCCTGAAGTGCCACGCCGTAGTCCTGGCGCTCGTCGCCGAAGACCGCACGGCACGCCTCCAGTCGCCCGCCGTCGCGCACCAGCCTGTTCCAGAAGAAGTGCCCGGACTCGTGGCGAAAGTGCCCGAGCAGGGTGCGATAGGGCTCGCCCATCGCCACCCGATGACTTTCGCGACGGGCATCGTCCGCCTCGGCGAGCGCAATGGTCACCACACCGTTGTCGTGCCCCGTCAGGACCTTCCCGCCAGGCGGCTCGGCGAGGAAGTCGAAGGCCAGGCCATTCTCGGGATCCTCGGCGAGGGTCGGCATCGGGAGGCGGAACGTCAGCAGGGAGTAGAACAGGCGATGCTTGGCCAGCTCCATCTTGCGCCAGCCCGCGAGATTGGCCTCGACGGAGAGATCGGGGATCGTCCGGTTGTGCTGACACGACAGGCACAGCGGTTCCGGGGAAGCGGTCTCGATCAGCCAGTTGCAGGCCTGGTGATCGGCATTGGCGCAGAAGCGAAACGTCTCTTCCCGCGCCGAGCGCAGCCGACGCCAGACGTCGCCATCGGCCTCCAGGGCGGTCAAGACCCCTTCATGCGGAACGTAGCCCAGGCGGCTCGAGCATCTCTCGCAAAGCGTGTTCTCGAAATGAATGATCTGGTGGCAGTTCTGGCACTTGTAGAGCTTCATGGCTTCCCTTGATGCGACACCGTCCTCATCGCCGCCGCATCGCACCGACGCTGCGCATCGGGCCGCCCGTTTCGGAATCGTCGGGCTTCGCCCGCTTGAAGGAGGGCGGTCCCGCGACTCTGGCGACCTCGAAGAGGATCTCGTCGTCGAGCTCGACGAAATGGCGCGATGCCTCGGCCTCGCCTGCGGTCGCCGGGCTGCCATGCATCGACGCCGCGAGGCGCTCGGCATCCAGGCTCTCCGAGAAGGAGCAATGCACCTCGGGAACACCGTCCTGCCGCATGATCAGGATCGTGTAGTCGCCTTCGGGCGGTTGCTTGCGCAGGTAGCGGATGAGCAGGTTCTGAAGATCGCGCAGCGCCACCAGCAGGTCATCGTCGCGCATCGGCACGCGCACGACGACGACATGCCGTGCCGCCGGCGTCGCGGCGGTTGTCGACGAAGGCTCGCGCATTTGCATGTGCCCTTTCTCCCGGATCGTGCCGCCGCCGGGCGCGTCCGTCAGGCGCCCGCGCCGTCGGGATGTGCGCAGTCGTCGGCTTCCTTCGCCTTCGTCGACGCAGGCAGACGGCCTTCCGCCTTGGCCTGGGGCAGCGCGGCCCCGATCGCCGCCCCCACCGCCAGCCCGAGGGCTGCTACCAGGATCGGTTGCTCGTGCGCCAAGCGGACCATGCCACCTGGCGTCAGGTAGTGTCGGTTCGCCTCGACGAGATGCGCGGCCTTGTCCTGCACGCTGGAGGCGACCCCGCGCGCCCTCTCGACGCCGCTTTCGACGGCGTGACGGGCGCGGTCGGCAACGTGCGCCGCCCGGTCCTCGAGCTGACCGGCGGCGTCCTCGACGACGCCACGTGCCTGATGGGCGACGTCGTGGGACATCGCGCGGGCCGCGTGCACGGCGTCTCCCGCGGCGGCGCCGGCCGTCGCCCCCGCTTCCTTCGCGGCGCCGCTCACCGACCGGGCGACACGCCCAACGAGCCGTCCCGTGCCGCCCTTGTCGTGGTTGAGCAGCATCACGATGCCGGCACCGATCAGCAGGGCGGCAAGCGGGTTGGTCCGCGCACGCTCGACCGCCACCCGTGCGAGCGTCGTGCTGCCCTCCCTGGCGATCGTCATGGCGCCGTTGGCGATGGCGGCGGTCGTCAGGCTGTTGCGCAGCTCGTCGAGGGTGTTGGAAAGACCGGCGCGCGTGCTCTCGGCTTCGCGCTGGAGGTCGGCAGCGCTCTCGCTCATGACAGCTTCTCCTTGGCCATCGCACCATCGCGCGCGATCTGGTTGAGGGTTCGTTCGGGAAGGACAGAGCCCGTATCGAGCTTCTGCCGGCCCGCGAGGATCAGGACGAGGCCGACGAGGCTGCACGCCACCGCCGCCACCATGGTCGCCGCGACCGGCGACAGCCCGGCCTCGACGAGGGCGACCACCGCCCATTGCAGCACGAGGAACAAGGCGCCGACCAGGAACACCGCGCCGGCCACGACGAGCGCCGCGCCCGTCCGCAGGCTGCTGACCTTCTCGGCGAATTCCGCGCGCGCCAAACGAAACTCGACACTGATCAGGGTCGCGGCCTGGACCATCGCCTCGCCGGCAACGCCGAGAACGCCACGCGGGTGGTCGACTGCCATGGTCAGCTCTCGCCAGGCTCGGAGGATCGCGCCGTGCCCGACCTGCCTTTCATCAGCTGCGAAAGGACGAGTCCGAGCACGATGCCGCCGCCGACGAGCAACAGTGGTTGCTTCCTGCTCCACGTCAGTGCCGACGCGACCAGCTCGTCCGCCTTCTGCGCTTGCAGGCGATCGGCCAGCTCGCGCGTATAGTCGGCCGCGTGTCGGACGTAGTCCGACAGGGGTGCCATGACGACTTCCGCCGCGTGCCCGTTCGACGCGTCGGCGGACTCCTCGTTCATCTTCTCCGGATGATCGCGCATCGCCAGTGTTCCTTCCGCTGCTTCATCGATGCCCGGCAGCTCCAGCGCTCACGGGCGACATGCCTGAAACGCCAGGAGAGCGCTTCCGTTCCTGCGGAGCCTTCCCGGCCGGCCGATCAGCGCGACGCCACAACGCCGCAGGGCGACGGCGCGTAAGGTGGCGCATGGCGGGTCGCCGAATCGGTGCTCGCAGCCGCCATCACCGTGCCCAGCTGCGCCACCGTCGTTCCAATCCCGGCGACGACGGATATCAGCATGGCGGAGACGACCAGCGCGGCGACGGCGCCGAGGAGGACAGGCCGCCAATGCGGCTCTTGCGTGCCGCCAGGCCTGATCGACGCGAGAGGCGAGGGCTGGAGCGTGTCCATCGGAGCCTCCTCATCGAAAGCCGAGGAACGACAGGATGGCGGCGACAATGACCACCGCACCGACCAGATAGATGATGGAGTTCATCGCGGCACCTCCTCGTCTCCACTTCTGCGCCGTCAACGCGCGCCCACCGGGCACGTTGCGAAGCGCGGCCAAATAATGGCGGCGCGAGACATCGGCGCCGGATGTCCAAACGAGCAACCTGTTGCCAAAACGGCGCGTTGGAGGAAGCAGCGGCACCAATCGTGGTCGTCGCAGCAACATGGAGAAGAACGCCATGAACGACCCCAACAAGCCGAACCAGACGCCTCAGGAGCGCGAGCGCCAGCAGCGCGAGCAGATCCAGCGCGAGCAGCAGCAGCGCCAGAGGCAGCAGGGCGAGAAGCCCGACGAGCGCCGCCCGCCTCATCAGCCCCATCCCCAGAGGGACGAATAGCCGTCCTCGCTGAACGAGGAATGCCCGCCGAACGGCGGGCATTCTTTTTTCACTCCTTGCAGGACGCGTTCGATGCTCACGGACCCGTCTTGTTGGGTGCGCCGTCCTCCTCGACGTGAGGGACGCCCAGCGACTTCTGCGCCTTCCTGACCTCGGCCAGCTGGTTGAGCTCTCCTCCCGTCATGCCTTCCTCGCTCGCCACCTGGAGCAGGCGAGCATCGATCTCCCATTGCTTCAGCACCGCGGTCTTTTCCGCAATGCTCAGATCGACGCACGCCACCACCTCGTCCGGCGTCTTGAACTGGCTGGACGGCGTGGTGAGAGCCTTGGCTTTGTCGTGGCGGTTCAACATGAGACTACCCCTGTCATTGGATTCCTGCTGTCAACGACCAGCGCGGGTGTGGAGTTCCGACGGGGGCGCACGGCAGCCGGGAACACGGAAGCCATGAAAGCAAAAAGCCCCTCGGCACCAGCGAGAGGCTTCCAGAACCAGCTCGAAGCGCTCCCGAGCGGCCTCCGACTAGGCAGGCTTGTCCTTCTTGTCGCTGCCGGCGGCGGCATCGTTGTCGATGAGCTTCACCAGCGAATCCGGAAGCGGCTCGCTGACGATCTCGTCGTACATCGTGTGCAGCTGCTTCTGCAACCAGGAGTCGAATGGGTCCTTGTCGGGCACTTTCGTTCGCGGTGATATCGCTCGCTCACCCCGTCCGCCGTTGGATTTGTTATCGTTGCTCATGACGACTCTTCCCGGGAACGACAGCCGTCCCACGGGATTACACCCTCTTCATCAAAGCCTTCCCACTCGTCTGCATTCTAGCAAACTCCCCGATCGGCGGCGACACGGGAAACACGCCGGACCCGTGCCACCGCCCGGCGATCAACCCGGGCGAGCCTCTTCCTGGGCGCCGCGTGCCTGCAGCCGCGACAGGAGCGCCTTGGCTTCCGTCGCAGGGGCCGTATCGCCCTCCAGCAGCAACCGCTCGAGCGTGTCGCGCGCCCGCGAGATCCGGCTCTTGACCGTCCCCACGGAAACGCCCGTATGGGCCGCGATTACCTCGTAGCGCAGGCCCTCCAGCACCGCGAGCACCAGGGCTTCGCGCTGCGCCGAGGGGAGCTTGCCGAAAGCCGAAATGAACTCCCGCATGATCAGGCGGCTCTCCTGATGGGCAGGGTGGGAGATCGACTCCGCCGCCGCGTCGACCGGGACCGTGGGCCGCTGACGACGCAGCCCGGAGATGAACTCGTTCCGCTGGATGCGGAAGAGCCAGGCTGCCAGGTTGGTGCCGGGCTGAAAGCTGTGCCGCCCGGCGAGCGCCTTGACGACCGTGTCGTGGACCAGGTCTTCCGCCGTATCGCGATCCCGGGTGAGCGACCGCGCATAGATGCGCAGGCGCGGCAACACCGCCTTGAGCTGATCATGGAAGCTCGCGGTGCCGGCATTCACGTCGATCGAGTTGGCTTCGGTGGACATATTGTACTCCCGCATCTGTCACAGGAAACAACTCCGGCGCGGGCAAAAGGTTACATCGGGTTCCCTATCCACCCCTAAGTCGCTGAAATTCAACGACGAATTTCACCCGAGCTTGCAGGCCAGCCGCTTTCGCGCACGCGACACCCGCGCCTTCAACGTGCCGATGGAGCAATTGCAGAGGGCAGCCGCCTCCTCGTAGGAGAAGCCGCCGGCGCCGACCAGCACCAGTGCCTCCCGCGACTCGGGGCTGAGTTCCCAGAGTGCCGAGGACAGCTCCTTGAGCGCCAGCGCGGCTTCCGGGTTGTCAGCCGCCGGAATGGGCTTGGCGACGTCGTCGTCAATCGAGATCGCCTGGCGGCGTTGCGCACGCAGATCCGAGTAGAAGCGATTGCGCATGATGGTGAACAGCCAGCCCTTGAGGTTGGTGCCGGGCGAGAACTGCGCCTGCTTGTCGAGGGCGGCGAGGATCGTGTTCTGGGCGAGATCGTCTGCCGCCTCGCGATCACGGCAGAGGAATCGCGAGAAGGCGCGCAGCTCCGGCATCAAGGTCACGATGTCGTCCTTCATCATTGGAGTGACACGCTCCCGATGCCCGCCAGTTCCCGCACGAAGACTCTATGTGGGCGAGCGAGCGGGCCGGCGCAAAGAAAAACTGCTGCCGGAACCGCATGTCACGAGCAAGCGTTGTGTCCGGGTGAACCCAATCGAAAGGATACTCGACATGAACTGGGATCGTATCGAAGGCAATTGGAAGCAGTTCTCCGGCAAGGTCAAGGAGCAGTGGGGCAAGCTCACCGACGACGACATCACGGTGATCAGCGGCAAGCAGGACCAGCTCGTGGGCCGCATCCAGGAGCGCTACGGCATCACCAAGGACGCGGCGCAGCGCGACGTCGACAGCTGGATCAACCGGATCTAGCCGGCAGTCCGGGCGACGGAGGAACGATCGATGGGACGGGCAGCCTTGCTGTGGTTCTTGGGCGTGCCCATCCCGGTGCTCTTGCTGATGTGGGCACTGGGTTGGCTGCACTGACGCGGTCGAAGCAGGAGGTAGATGTGCTGAACAACACGATGAAGATCGCAGCTCTCGGCGTCGCCGTTGCCTTGACGACGGCGGCGTGCGGCGACCGACCGGTCGACCGGGCCCTGACCGGCGGCGCCATCGGCGCCGCATCGGGCGCCGTCGTCGGCTCGACCGTCGGTGCGCCGGTCGGCGGCGCGCTGATTGGCGGTGCGGCCGGTGCCACGATTGGCGCAGTGACGGCGCCGGAGCGGACCTACTACTACTAGGCCCGCGCCACTTCGTCGGTTTGCCTGCGGGGAAGCATACGTGCTGTATTGTGACTGAGCGTCTTCGAGGGGCGCCGGGGCGATCGGATCGATCGCCCCGGCGTCCCGAGATGCATGTCGAGCAAGCAACCGAATCCAGCGTTGCTGTTGCCGGGGCGAAGCACCGCCGACCGGCATCTGAAGAGGGAGAGACACAGTGGCAGAGGCAGCAGGCCCACCGATCTCGGACGCACTGGCATGGGCGCTTCCGTTCCTGCGGCGCTATGCGCGCGCGCTCACCGGCTCGCAGAAGCTCGGCGACGAGTGGGTGCGCCTGTCGGCGGAGGTCGCGCTCGGGCAGCCGGATCTGATCGCCGAGGCCAAGGGAACGAAGCTCGGGTTGTTTGCCCTGTTCCACAGGCTGCGACAGCCATTCGGAAATCTCGAAGCCGGCGAGAGCGAGGATTCCGTGAAGGGGCGCCTCAAGGATTCGCTGACCGAGATGGCGCCCCTGCAGCGCCAGGTGCTCTTGCTGACGGTGCTCGAAGGGTTCTCGCCCAACGACGTCGCGCACATCCTCGACATCGACGTCGCCCGCGTCTCGCGCGCGTTCGAGGATGCGCGCGCCGAGCTGCAGCGCGTCGCCGGCATCCGCGTGCTCGTGATCGAGGATGAGCCCATCATCGCCCTCGATGTCGCCGAGATCGTCCGCAATTCCGGCCACCAGGTCGTGGGCATCGCGGCCACCGAGAAGACCGCAGTCGAGCTCGCCAAGCGTCATTCGCCACATCTGGTCCTGGCCGACGTGCAGTTGCGCGGGGTCGACAGCGGCATCTCCGCGGTCAGCCAGATCATGAGCTCGATGTCGGTTCCCGTGATTTTCGTGACCGGCTACCCCGAGAGACTGCTGACGGGCGAGAAGGTCGAGCCGGCCTTCATCATCTCGAAGCCGTTCAACCCGGACGTCCTTCGGGCGGCGATCGCGCAGGCGCTCGACACCGTCACCATCTAGGGTCGGATCCCCATGTGGGCCGCTTGGTGGGCCGCCCGGTCGCTCAGGACCAAGCTCCTGACCGTCATCGCGCTGGCGTTCCTGCCGGTCGTCGCCGTCTCGGCAGGATACACGATCGCCAGCGAACGATACGGCTTCGACCGGACTCAGCCGACCGCGATCGTCGTTGCCCGGACCGGGCTTCCGGTCGGCGCGCAGGACCCGCCGGGACTCCTGCCGCCCGACTCACGGCTCGCCAAGGCGATCGCGGCCGATCAGGCGACGGTCGTCGACTATGGAACGGATGGGCAGCTTCGCCAGTTCCAGCTGGTGCCGATTCCCGGTGCGGACACGATCGCGGTGCTCGCCCGGCCGTTGCCGCTCTCGCCGTCGATCGGCAACTGGGCGGTGCTCGTGGTGGCAACCACGGCCTTGGCCATCGCCCTGCTCGCGGTCTGGTTCGGCGCCGATCGCTGGTGCATACGCCCCCTCCGCTATATCGAGGATATCGCTGGCCGCATCGTGCGCGGCGAGACAATCGAGATTGCCCGACGGCGACCGCATACCCTGGAGCTCGGGCTCATGGCCGATGGCGTCGCCGCCATGGCGAGCGCGCTCGCCAAGCGCGAGGCCGACCTGCGGGCCGGCCTCGAGCAGCGCGACCACCTGTTGCGCGAGCTGCAGCACCGGGTGAAGAACAACCTGCAGATGATCATGAGCCTGCTCAACCTGCAGGCTGGCGAGATCCGCTCGCCGCGCATCCGCCGGCTGTTCAGGGATGCGCAGCATCGCGTGCTCGCGCTGTCGATCCTGCACGTTCATCTATACGAAAGGTCGAACTGGTCGCTCGTCGACTTCCAGGAATTCATCGGCGACGTCGTCCGGCAGGTGACTCTCAGCCGCCAGGATGCCGCCGGGCATTCGCTGCGCTATCACATCAGGGCATCGTCCCTGACAGCCGGTCCCGACATCGCCATCCCGGTGGGGTTGATCGTCACCGAAGCCGTCAACGCCATTCTCGACAGCGACGTGTCGGCCACCGCCATGCCCGAGATCGACATCGACATGTCCGAGAAAGGCGGCATCGTCGAGCTGACGATCGCGAACCTCGCGCCGGGCCTGCGCAATCCTCCGAAGGAAAGACTCCGCACCTTCGGCATGACCCTGATCCGCGGTCTTGCCATGCAGCTCTCCGGCGAACTGCATGTCTCCAACAGCGCCGAGGGCGGCCTGCGTTTCGCCGTGATCTTTCCCATGCCGGCGACAACCGCGCCGGTCGCGGCGTGAGCCCGTTGCAACGTTCGGCTGCCGGCGGCGTTGCGTCGATCGAAGGCGAAGGAGACGAGAATGAATGCCGTCGGTCCGAACTGCTTGAAGTCTGCCATCCTGGGTGCGGTAGCAGCCATGGCGGCAACCAGCGCCGTCATGGCGCAGGGATTCCGCGATCCCGCGACCGGCCAGATCTGGACACAGGACAATGTGAGCAAGGAAAGCCGGCCGGCGAACTGGCCGAGCGGGCCGGCGTCGCCGGCCGATCGCGCATTCGATCCCGCGGGCCAGGTCGCCGCCGTCCCGGGCGTGGTGGTGCAACGGCCGGTCGCCACGCTGGTCTCCACCGTGCCGATCACCGCCGGCCCGACGGTCCCCATCGCGACGCTCGAAAGCGGCACGCTGATCGCCGTGCCGAGCGACCACTGGCGGACCACCATGTATGTCGCCAACAACAGCGCCGGCGTGGCCAACCCCGAGATCAATTGCCGGTTCATGAACGCCGACCGGTTGGTTCAGGAAACCCACATCGTCGTCCCCGCGGTGGGTCCGGGCCACCGCGTGAGCGTGCCGGTGCAGGGTCCGCGAACCACCCTGTTCGTCGATCGCGTTCCCTGTCGCCTTCTGACGCCGTAGGTTCAGCATCACCCCCAGCACCTGCAGGCACTCGCATATGGAAAAACTCCGTCATCCCGACCGGAGCCGCGCGAAGCGAGGCGTAGTGGAGGGACCCTTCTTACTGCAAGACCAGTAAGAAAGGTCCCTCGACTGCGCCGCCAATGGCGCTGTAAACAGCGCCTGATTGGGCGGCTCCGCTCGGGATGACGGGAGAAGTGGCCATATGCGAACCTGATTACCCGGATGCGTTCGCTCGCAGATATCGCGCCGTAGATGAGCGCTCTTTCATTCTCCTCCCTAGCGAAGCTGGGGAGGTGCCCCCGTAATCGGGGGCGGAGGGGTCATGGGCCTCAGTCCCGCTGCTCATGACCCCTCCGTCGCCGTAAGACGGCGACACCTCCCCAGCTTCGCTAGGGAGGAGAATGAATGGCGCGCCCATCTATGGGCGTCAGGTATGCGAATGCCCTATCCGGCACTTGGGATCCCGCGCTCCTTGATCAGCTTGTCTGGATTGCAATTCTCAGGCTGCCAAGGCCAGCCACAAGGCACCGAGCGCCAGGATTGCGCCCCCGAGGGACACGACAAGCACGGTGATGACGCGGCCGCTGATGACGCCGCTGCGCGACTCGGTCGGCGTGAGATCGGCTTTCATGAGAACCTCCAGCCTCTCCTGTTGATCGGGGACAGTCGGAGGGACAACGGCGTCGAAGTGGAGCGGGTTGCGCGCGACGCAGACTGTGTGGATGCCCATCGCCTCGAGACGACTCCATTCCGCATTGTCCCGTCAGCACTTCTCATGTTGCTCGATCGCGCCGCGCACCCGTCGACTTAGGCCGACCACCGCTTGCGTCGATGGAGCAGGCTGCCACGGAGAACCTGCCCTGCAGCTGGAGCCGCCTTCCGGCCAAGAAAAGGGCGGTCCGCCGACCGCCCAGTTCGCTCGGGAACGCCTGCCGGATGAAGCCAAGCAGCCGCCCCTCTGCGCTCGAACCCTGCCGTCGCAGCGGCGGCGTTATCGAGTCGTGTAGACTGTTGTCGTCGTTGCAGGCGGCACGACGGCGGGATCGGCGTAGACGACGGTCTGCGCCGGCACCGGCACCGGCTTCTCGACGACGCGCTCGGTCGTCCTCACGGCGCATCCGCCGACCAGGACAGCTCCCAGGACGATGATCAAAGGAAATTGCTTCATGGTCTCAACCTCGCTTTCGTGCGAGGGCAACGGGCCGTCGGTTGCATGGTTGCGCAACGTCTCGCGGCGGACGACTCGCCAAATGGCACTCACAAACAGGTAGGCCCGCTCGTCGCGGGGGCTGACGAGCGGGCCTTGTGCAACCCGATAGGGAGAGACCAGTACGGGTTGCGGGGGTGATGTATGTAGTCAACGACAGAGCTCGAAATAGGTTGCCTCGCCGATTCTCGAGAAGAAACGCTGGCAGTTGGAGCAGGGTCGCGCGGTAACGGGTCAGGGGAGGCAACGCGATCGATCGCCCCCCGTCGCACCGGTCGTCCCATCCCCGAACCTCAGGAGGATGGCAATCCCGTCATGCACGCACGAATCTCCGAAGGAAGTTCACCGCGCCCCTGACAGATAGTCCCACGCCGAGAGGGCGTGCACGCGCAGGACGTGGTGGAACTCCTCGATGCTGACGCTTTCGTCGATGCCGCCCATGCCGGCGGGCGAGCAGCCGTAGACGAAGGCCGGGACGCCGGCGACGCGCCAGAAGCGGGTATCCGTACCGCCAAGGCTGACGATCGGCTTCGGCTCGTAGCCCAGCCGTCCCGCGGCGTTGCGCACGAGATGGCCGACCATCTCGTGCGTCGGGTCGGAATAGTTGGCCTCCGGCCCGCCGGCGAGCAGCTCCTCGCAGGTTACCGCCGGGTGGCGCGCCACGATCGCCTGCACCGCCGCCAGCAGGCTGGCGCGCGAGAGGCCTACGGGCAGGCGGAAATCGACGTCGAGCACGCACTCGGCCGGCAGCATGTTGATCTTCACGCCGCCCTGCATGACGCCGATATTGACCGATACCCGGCGCACCACGCCGGCGGCGCCGACGCCCAGCGACTGATCGATCGCCGCGTGCACGTCGGGCCGATCGAGGGTGCGGCGCACGACCTCCGGCTCTTCGGGCGCCAGCGCCTCGATCGCTTCCAGGTCCCTGATCAGGTTGGCGGCGATCTTGTTGGCGCTCGGGCTGGTGTGCGGATAGGCGCTGTGGCCGCCCGGCACGGCGATGCGGAAGCGCAGCCAGTAGATCGACTTCTCGCCGAACCGCACGGTCTGCACGCCGCTCGGCTCGGTGTTGAGCACGCAATCGCCCAGGACCTCGCCGGCGCATTGCTTCACCAGCCAGTCCGAGCCCCAGCGCCCGCCGGTCTCCTCGTCGGACACCACCGTCAGGGTGACCCGCCCCGGCAGCTCGGCGCGCAGGCGATGGAGGTAGGCATGGACGAACAGCAGCGCCGTGGTGCCGCATTTCATGTCGACTGTGCCGCGGCCATGCACGCGACCGTCGACGATGTCGCCCGACAGCGGCGATCGCGACCAGCGCGAGGCGTCACCCACGGGAAACACATCGAGATGACCGTTCAGCACCAGATGATGGCCGTCGCCCATGCCGGTGAAGCTGCTGATCAGGTTGGGGTTCGTCGCCTGCGGAGCCTCGGTGCGATGGCCGATGCCCTCGCTGTCGAGGAAGCGGCGGAACAGGTCGGCGGCCTCGATGGTGTCGCCCGGCGGGTTGCAGGTGTCGATGCGCGTGAAGGCACGCAGGAACTCGAGTTGCCGGTCGCGCTCGCTGTCGAGCCAGCCGACCAGCCGATCGCGCGGGCTCATGCGCGGCGGAAGTCCGGAGCCGGTGCCTCGTGGACGACGACGCCGTCCTTGATCACGGCGAGGCAGGGCGCCCCGCCGATCTGGTAGACGATGCCGCGCGGATCGTCGGTGTCCCACACCGCGAGATCGGCGGCTCGGCCGACGGCGATGCGGCCCGCCTTGTCGGAAAGGCCGAGGGCGCGGGCGCTGTTGACGGTGAAGCCCTTCAGCGCCTCCTCGGCGGTCAGCCGGAACAGGTAGCAGGCGAGGTGCATCTGCGAGGACGGCGACACGGTGGGCGAGCTCACCGGGTTGGAGTTGGTGGCGAGCGCCATCGGCACGCCGAGCTCGCGAAAAATCTCGACCGGCGGCTTGCGCGTCTCGTGCAGGGTAAGATGCGCGCCGGGCAGCAGGGTCGCCACCGTGCCTGCCTCCGCCATCTCGCGAATGGTCGCCAGCGAGCCGTACTCCATGTGATCGGCCGACAGGCCGCGATGGCGGGCGACCAGCGCGCCGGCCCCGAAGTCGGTGTACTGATCGGCGTGCGCCTTGACGCCCATCCCGTAGGACTGCGCCTTGGCATAGAGGCGGCCCATCTGCTCGTGATTGAAGCCGACCTTGTCGCAGAACCCGTCGACCTGGTCGACGACGCCCTGGCGTACCGCCTCGGGCAGCACCTCCTCGCACATGAAGGTGACGTAGTCGTCGCGCCGGCCGGCGAACTCCGGCGCCAGCCCATGCGCACCGAGGAAAGTCGAGACGACGGTGACCGGCAGGTCGCGGCCGAGCGCGCGCGACACACGCATCGCCCGCAGCTCGGTATCCTTGTCCATGCCGCAGCCCGACTTGCTCTCGACCGTGGTGACGCCGTTGGCGATCAGCCGGCTCACGCGCTTGCGGCTGGCCTGGTACAGGGCCTCCTCCGAGAGCACGCGGGTGCGCCGCATCATGCCGCCGACGCCGGCGCTACGCGCCTCCAGATCCCAGCGGCCGCCGCCTTGGGACAGCACCTCGAAATCGACCAGCCCTTCCTCGCCGTAGACGATGTGGGTGTGAGGATCGACCAGGCCCGGCGTCACCACCTTGCCGCCGAGATCGCGCACCTGGCCTGCACTCCCGGCCGGCACCTGGGCCGCCGGCCCGACCCAGACGATCTTGCCCTTCGCGATGCCGACCGCGCCGTCAGGGACGAGGCCGAACGGCGTGTCACCATCCATCGTGGCGATTGTGGCGTTCTTCAGCAGCAGGTCGAACATGTCATCTCCCCCACCCCTCACTCGACAATCTCGAACTGGACATCGCGCGGCGTGGCGCCGCCTTCGCCGTTGATCGGGGCGATGTCCTGCGGGCAGGCCGAGAACACCACGACGCAATCCATCTCGGCGCGCAGCACGACGTAATCGCCGGCCTTGCAGCGCGCCGGCTGGAAGCTCAGCGTGTTGCGATCGTCGCCGACCGGGATGTTCATGAAGATGTTGAGCGGCGACGGCGCCCGCGGCGGCGGCGTGACGCCGAGCGCCAGCATGCCCTCGACCAGATTGTCCTGGCAGTTGCGGTGATAGCCCTTCACGCCCAGCAGCTCGTAGCGGCGCTGATCGCACGCCGCCATCAGGGTGTCGTGGATACCGGGAGAGGTGTCCTGCTCGAGCGTCACGATCGGCCGGCGCTGGTTGCTCACCAGCGTATCGCCGAGCTTCGGGTTGATGCGCTGGTTCCATACCCGCGTGCAGTCCATCGACAAGTGCTCGCGGACGTCGTTGGCGTTGAAGGCCCAGCAGTCGACCACCTGCCCGCCATGTGTGTTGACGAGCTTGACCCGCTGCCCTGCCCTGAGGCGCAAGGCCTTGCCGTGGCCGGCGGGAACGGTCTCAGTTGCTGGCATGCGAGCCCCCGAATCTCGTGCGATTCTGCGGCCGAGTGGCTCTAAACTCAACGGCTATCTGGCGGGTTACGATCGCGAGGGCTCGATATGTCCAACGACAGCGATTCGACTGCAGCCGGCCATGGCCGGCACCTTCTGCACCGTCGCGTGATCCTGGGCGCCAGCGCCCTTCTCCTGGCGCAAGGCGCTGCGCCTCCCGGCGTCGCGCAGCCCGATCCCCTGCCTTCCTGGAACGCCGGGCCGACCAGGCAGGCGATCCTGGACTTCGTCGCCCGCACGACCGCGCCCGGCAGTCGCGAATTCGTCGACATGCCGCAGCGCATCGCCTGCTTCGACAACGACGGGACGCTGTGGACCGAGCAGCCTCTCTACTTCCAGGTGATGTTCGCGATGGATCGGGTCAAGGCCCAGGCTGCGCGGCATCCGGAGTGGAGGACGCTGGAGCCCTTCCGCTGGGTGCTCGAGGACAATCGCGCCGCGCTCGCCGCCATGGGCCAGAAGGGCATCCTCCAGATCATGGCGGCGACGCACGCCGGGCTCACGACCGACGAGTTCGCCGCGACCGTCGTCGACTGGATCGCCGCGGCGCGGCACCCGCGCTTCGATCGCCCGTACACCGACCTGGTCTACCAGCCGATGCTCGAGCTGCTGGCCTTCCTGCGTGGCCATGGCTTCAAGACCTTCATCGTCTCGGGCGGCGGCATCGACTTCATGCGCCCCTGGACCGAGCGGACCTACAGCATACCGCCCGAGCAGGTGGTCGGCTCGTCGGGCGTCACGAAGTACGAGATGCCCTCGCCCGACAGACCGGTCCTCGTCAAGGAAGCCGCGGTGGAGTTCATCGACGACGGGCCAGGCAAGCCTGTTGGCATCAATCGCTTCATCGGTCGACGGCCGATCTTCGCTTTCGGCAACTCCGATGGCGACCAGCAGATGCTGGAGTGGACCGCCGCCGGCGCCGGGGCGCGATTCATGGGGCTGGTACACCACACCGACGCCGTGCGCGAATATGCCTACGACCGCAACTCGCCGATCGGCCGCCTCGACAAGGCGTGGGACGAAGCGGTCCGGCGACGCTGGGTCGTCGCCGACATGAAGAACGACTGGAAGGTCGTCTATCCATTCGAGCTGAGATGACTCCCGGTGCTCGCCTGGGCAGGCCCCCTTCGCCTGCGGCGCCGTTCAACCCATTGCCGCTTCAAGCCGACACGCGATAGCGACCTGCCGCAATGCCCTTGCGGTCACCGGCGTCTATCGGACAATCTTCCCCGCCTTCCGCGGAGCCAGCGACACATGACAACGAAACCAACCTATCTCGGGCTGCTCAACGCCATCAGCAACGGCGAGACCCAGGCAGCCGGCTACTTCACGGCATGGCTGAAGCTCACCAACGATCCCGACGTGCGCTCGGTCGTGCGCATCGTGGCCAATCGCGAAGCCGAGCACGGGCTCGCCTTCGAGAAGCGCATCCTGGAGCTGGGCTACACCCTGATCGAGCGCGTCTTCCCGGATGCGGCCGAGAAGCTGGCCTATCTGTCCGACCCCAGCCGCAGCGATCTCGATCGCCTGCTGTTCCTCGGTTACGGCGAGACGCGCGAGGATCCGTTCGGTGGCTTGTTCGACGATCACTCGATCGATCCGCAGACCGGAGCCCTGCTCGGGCGCTATGTCGCCGAGGAGCGCGACACGATCCGCCGGCTGCGCGCGCTGACCGCCCTGCTCAGGAGCCGGCCACAGCAAAGCGGCGACCCTGGCCGGGTCGCCGCGGAATAGCCGTTCTCGATTCAGAAAATACCGGGCGACCTGGGCGACTGGGGCGCCTCGCACGGCGTCCCGGCCCGTCTCCCGACGAAGTCAAAACTTGATCTCGACCCTGCGATCGGTCGGTGAGCTGATCCCGTCATTTATGCGCGTCAGCGCCGGCCCGGTGTCACGGTAAACGAAGATCGAGGTTGCCGGGATGCCGTCGCGGATCAGTTCCTGCCTGACGAGTTGGGCGTGCTCGGCCCGGCCGCTCACATGAATCGCCTTGCCGGCGGCTTCACGCGCGGCGGTGCGCACCGTGGCTGCGGCAACCGCGGGCAAAGTGCCGGCGCCCTTGTCGAGGAACACCATGTATTCCGAACGTGGCTGACCCGTCGCATAGGCGAGGTTGGTGCTCTGCGCCATCGTCGAGAGGGGTGCCAGGAAAAGGCCGCCGATCAGCACGGCGGCGGTGCGCCGATTCATCATCCTATCGTCTCCTTGACGCGCCATCGCGTCGCTACGGAATAAAACGTGGATCGGTCCGTGCGGTTCCTGGCTCTGGGCGAGACACTGCATGCGCCACGCACAAAAGGATGTCATCGCGGCCCAAGGCGGGGTTGGCTGTCGACACGACACCACGGCCTGTCGGTCGAGGAAGCGAGCACGGTGTGGCTCACCACCGTCGATCGGTTGCTGTCTTAGGGCGCCGCGCCGACACCCAGCACCCACACACCCCACGTCACCAGGCCGACACCGCTCGCCCGGGCGATCCACAGGCCGACCGGCACCAGCTTCTCGACCAGCACCAGGGCGGCGAAGCCGGCCACCCATAGCAGGTCCATCGCGCCGACCACGAACAGCAGGGCCATCAGGATCCAGCAGCAGCCGAGGCAGTGGAGGCCGTGCGACCAGCCCATGCGCCAGGCACCAACGGCACCGTCGCGCCAGCGGTTGACGAGGAAGTCGAACGGCGAGCGGCAGTGGGTGAGGCAGACCTGCTTCAGCGGCGTCAGCTGGTAGAGGCCTGCAGCGATCAGCAGACTGCCCGCCAGCAACGGGCTGGTGGTCTTCATCGCCATCGGCGCCAGCAGGGCGAGCCCCTCGAGCGCCCATTGGGCCAGGGTCGCGGCGACGCTGAAGCCACCCCACGCCGCGAGATATCCCGCCGTGAACAGCGCCGTCGGGACGTAGGGGTGGCCGCGCTGGCGCCGGCGCTGGTTGATCGCGGCGAAGGTCAGGATCATCGGCGCCGCGCTGGGCAGCATCATGCCGGCCATCATCACGCACCACATCGCCAGCAGAAGCGCGAGGTCGCGGGCGCCCATCGGCGGCATGGTCATGTCCGGGTCCATCGCCGCCATGTCGCGGGCGATGCCGGCGAGATAGAGCCAGCTCAAGCCGACGATGGCGGCCAGCGCGGTGCCGATCAGCAGCCGCGGCCGCCGCAGCAGCCCAAGCGGCGGCCCGGTGAGACGCCGGTCGGACTCTCCGGTCAATGACCGGTCAGGCCGCCCAGGCAAACGGCGCGAAATGGCCGTTGTTGCCCTTGCCGGCGAGTGCGAGGTCGAGGCCGAAGCCCTGCACCTCGGTCCGGCTCGAGCGCGCCAGAGCCAGGCGGCGGTTGGCCGGATGGGCGGTGTTGTCGATGTAGAACGGCTCGCCGGAGCGGTTGCGCGAGGCCACGCCCTCGATGGCGAAGGCGAGCACGCCGGGAATTGCGGCAGTCCGCTCGAGGCCGTTCATGGTGAAGTCGATATGCCGGTACTCGATGCCGCGGAAGTCGCTCACCAGGTTATCGCGGATCATTTGCGGCGGCCCGCCCGCGGTGCCGCCGGCGATGGCTGCCAGCGCTTGCCGCTGCGCCTCGTTCGCCGTCTCGTCGATCACGATGCCGAACACCCAGCCGCCATCGGCCATGACCCGGCCGGAGCGGATGACCAGCGCGAACTTCAGCCCATCGAGCGCGACGCCGTCATGCCGGCCGCGATCGATGCGATAGACCATCAGCGCCGTGCAATGCTCGTGCGTCGCCGGCGCCTGCGGGTTGGTGAAGATGCAGGGGCAGAGATAGTCGCAGTTGCAGCTCTCCATGTACTCGCCGCTGATTTCCCAAGTCTTCTGCGCCATGGCGGGGTCTCCTGTGAGGCGGAAAGTCTAGCACAGGCGAGCGCTCATGCCTTCCTCCCGAGCGAAGCTGCTACGGAGTGGACACATCTCGAATCCCTCCGCCGTAGGACGGGGTGTCGAGCTTGTACTCATGTTGTCCTCCCTGCGCGCAGCGCGGGGAGGTGCCCCCGGAGGGGGCGGAGGGGTCATGAGCCAAGGGTCTCGGTTGCCGATCGGTGTCGTCACCATGACGAGCGTTCTAGCAAAGCGTGTGTTGCTCTCGACCCCTCCGCCCCCTCCGGGGGCACCTCCCCGCGCTGCGCGCAGGGAGGACAACATGATGCGCGAATTCGGCAGCGTAGGACGGGGGAGGGGTTCCAGACGTGTCCACTCCGTAGCAGCGAAGCTGGGGAGGAATAGACTTAGGTGGCCTCCTTGCGTTCCCGCAAGGCGGCGCCAAAGGCCTGGAACAGGGCGCGGTTGATGGGGTTGACCTGGGGGTCGTACTCGGCATGCCATTGCACGCCGAGGGCAAAGCCTGGGGCGTCGGCGATGCGGATCGCCTCGATGGTGCCGTCCTCGGCGATGCCTTCGCAGACCACGCGCTTGCCAGGCTCGAGGATGCCTTGGCCGTGCAGGGAATTGACGCGGATCGTCGGCTGGCCGAACAGGCGCGCGAACACGCCATCCGGGACCAACCGCACCTCGTGCCGATCGGCGAACACGACCAGCGGGTCGGGATGGACCTCGCCATTCTCGAGCCGCGGCATGCGATGATTCATGCGTCCCGGCAGCTCGCGGATCTCCGGGTGCAAGGAGCCGCCGAACGCCACATTCATCTCCTGGAAGCCGCGGCAGATGCCGAACAGGGGCACGCCGCGCTCGACGCAGGCCTCGATCAGCGACAGCGCCATGGCGTCACGATCGAGGTCGTAAGGCTCGTGCTTGGGGTCGGGTTCCACCCCGAAGCAGGTCGGATGGACGTTGGCGCGCGCACCCGTCAGCAGGATGCCGTCGACGGCGCCCAGCAGGGCATCGATGTCGGTGATCTGCGGGGTGCCGGCGAACATCAGCGGCAGGGCCTCGGCAACCTCGGCGATGGCGCAGAGATTGCGCTGTCCCACCAGCTGCACGTTGTGGCGGTCGTTGACGACCGACGAATTGCCGATCACGCCCACTACCGGTTTAGTCATGCCTGCGACTCACGCTCACCGTTCAAGTCCCCACACATATTCAGCTAACGCATTTCACGCTGCGGGCAAAGTGCCATGCGAGCGGGAGTACGCGCTTCTTTGCGGGGCCTGCCATGCCGCGAGGGCGCCCTCCCGCGGCCGATAGACCTCGACCACGAGGGGATGGCAGCGCGCCGCGTCGCTCGAGTGCGTGGCGCTGCAGTCGCCGCCCGGGCAGGCCGACAGCCCGCCCAGCAGGTCGATCTCGGCAAACATCTCGAGGAAATCGCCCGGCCGCACCGGGCTCGCCTTCATGAAGTACTGGTGGGTGTCGCGGGTGAAGCCGGTGCACATGAACACGTTCAGCACGTCGTGGACGTAAGGCTCGGCGTCGGCCAGGGCGAGCCCCCGGCCCGCCGCCAGGGCACGGGTCAGGTTGGAATGGCAGCAATGATGGTACTCGGTGCCGGCCAGCAGGAGCTGGGTGTAGGGGTCGCAGCGCGTGCCGATGACGTCGTGGATGCCGCCGCCGTCGGCGTCGAAGCCGTACCAGTCGAGCGTGTCGGCGGTGATCGTCGCCATTGGCCGCAGATGCGGCAGGCAGCTCCACAGCCGGTCGCCGGTGCCGACATGGGTGCCGTGCAGGGCCCGCGTCTTGCCGCTGAAGAACCGCTCGGAGAGGTCGTGGGCGTGCCACAGGTTGAGATCGCCGACCTGAGGTCCCTCGATGCTGACGATGCGGAAGAAATGCCCGGCCGGCACCTCGAAGGTCCGCGCCTCGCGCGGCGGCACGATGGTCTCGCCGACCTTGGTCATGCCCCGCCGCGCCGTCTCGTAGAATGCACGGTCGTAAGCCGGCATGCCCTGGCCCTCGTAGACGACGACCGCCGGCTGGGCGCGACGGCTGCCGGCATCGTCCGGCGCGGCGTGAAGCGGCGCGCGCTTCATCGGGCTAATGGCCGAAGATGTCGAGCGGCAGCACCGCCGACACCGTCATGTTGGGCACATCGACGACCTGGCTGACGCGCAGGTCGACGGCGACGCTGGCCAGGCAGTAGGCCTGCTCGCGCGACAGGCTGTAGGCGTCGGCGATGTAGTCGATCATGTTGATCAGGGCATTGCGCGCCGCCAGGGTGATGTTCTCCGATTCGGCGCGGCCGTCGGCGGCGACCGACATGCCGGTCGTGGCGTAGTAGCCCTTGCTCGGCGTCGCGCCGTGGGCGCCGTGCACGCCGGCGGCACCGTGATGGGCGTGGCCTGGCAGGGCATAGGACGGATCGCGCTGGCGGCGGCGGCGCGCCTCGCCCTTCATCACCTCGAAGCGGGCGACGAACTTGGCCGAGGTCTCGACCGCGGTACCGCAGGATTCGCCGTCGCCCTGGGCAAAATGCGCGTCGCCGACCGAGAACAGCGCGCCCGGCACCTGCACCGGCAGGTAGAGCGTGGCGCCCTCGGTCAGCGCCTTGATGTCGAAATTGCCGCCGTTCTCGTGCGGCGAGATGGTGCGCAGCGCGCGGCTGGCGATGCCGGAGATGGCCGGCACGGCGCCGGCCGCATCGGGCGGCATCACCATGCCGCCGCGGCCGGCGAGCTCGGCCTCGCGCGCCAAGATGCGGTCGAGCAGCTCGTGCGAGGGCGCCACGCCCATCACGCCCATGAACGGCGCGCCGGGAATGCGCACGCCGGGAATCTGCTCCGACACGGCAAAGCCGCCAGCCATCTCCCAGTGCACCACGAACGGCGTCGGGAACAGGTCGCGCAGGAAGCCGAAGCCCGGCATGATCACGGTGAAGCCGCGATTGGCCGTGACGATCCTCTCGATCTTCACCGCCAGCAGGTCGCCCGCCTCGGCGCCCTCGACATGGACCGGCCCGGTCATCGGATGAACGCGCCCCATGTCGAGGCTGGCGAGATCGGCGGCCGAGGTCCGGGGCGTGATCTGCCCGTCGACGCCGTCGATCGTCTCCATCTCGACCGTCGAGCCCGAGGCGATGCGGACTGCCGGCGCGATGTCGGGATGCCAGCGATTGTGGCCCTTGCCGACCTGGCGCGCGAGCGGCATCGCCGGATCGAGATGGATGTGACTGTGCGCCATGCTGTTCCCCGGAGACGATTCGGTGCCGTGGTCCTCGTGCAATTGAGATGCCAGGCGATCGCCTGTCAATTGCAGGCGGGTCCCCGGGGGCCTTCCGCGGCGCGCCCGGCAGCGCCGACCAGATCATCGAGTGAGACGACGTGACGCCGGATCCTAACGGTCGCCCGGGGGCCCGCGTTCGCGGATGCTTTCGATGTGGCTGCGATCGTAGCTCTTGAGATTGAGCTCGCGGATGCGCCCCTCGACCCAACGCTCGTCGACGGTGAAGGCCTTGGCCGCCATGTAGTGGACGCCGAGGGCAACGCCCGTCGCGAGCAGGGGCCAGAGCGCCCACCACGGCCGGCCGGTCGCGATGTTGATGGCCGTCAGGCCGAGGTTGAGCGCCACGAAGCCCCAGGCATGCCAGCGGAAGCCCTGCACCAGCCGGTCGCGCCAGGCGGCCGACGGCGCCGTCATCCCCGGCCTCCCGGGTCCGGCAGATCAGGATAGGATTTGGTGATCTGGAGCACGCGCCAGCTGTAACGCAGCCACAGCAGGACGACGACGACCAGTAGGAGGCGGTCTCCCGTGCCCAGCCCCGGGTGAAAGCCGTAGAGCACGAAGTACAGCAGCGCGGCGACGGGCGCCGTGGCGCAGAAAGCGGCCACGGCGACATGCTTGGTGAGGCCGAGCGTGATCGCCGCGATCGCAATCGCGAACGCGTAGATCGGCACGCCGATCGCGCTGCCGTGCGGCAACGCGGGCGACAGCGCCACGACGCCGATGGCGCCCGTCAGCACCGCCAGCAGAAGCGTGTAGACGAACAGCTCGCTCTTCGCCTGCCCCCGGTTCAGCCGGCTCACCGCAGTGAAGTACGGCGTCTTGGCGGGGTTGTAGACGTAGCGTTTGACCAGGCTTTCCCAATCGAGCTGCATGACAGGGACGCTATGCTTTCGGGCCGATGGCGACCGGCGCTTCCAGGACCGGATCCGGCGTATCCTCGAGCTTGATCCGCTCCTTGCCTTCGATCCGGCTGCCGGCCTCTTCCGGCCATTCCAGGGTCATCAGCTTGAAGCGCACGCCCTGCGGTCCCCACAGCACGTAGACGACCTGCAGCCACACGGCGATGCCCGCGCAGGTGGCGACGATCAGGCCGAACACCAGGATGCCCTTGATCACCCAGCGATGGGTCAAACCGACAGTCGAGGCGGAAATCTCGCCGAGAGCATACGAATCGGCCACGTAGGAGCTGAAGAAGTAGATCAGCAGCAGCAGGTACGGGATCATGAAGCAGCTGAGGCCGAGGAACTCCAGCCACGCCTTCTTGCGGAACTGCAGATGGTCGCGAATCAGGTCGACTCGCACATGGGTATTGTAGATCGTGCCGAAGCCCAGCACGAGCGCGAACAGCGCGGTGTGGACATGCCACTCGAGCTCCTGCAGCAGGGTCGACTCGAAAATCCGCCCGAAGGTCGCCACCAGCCAGATCTGTACGCCCTGCACGCCGTCGGCGCCCTGCCAGGTGAGCTTGCGCGCGACGACGTCGATCACGGTGATCAGCACCAGCGGCACCAGCAGCCAGGCGGCGCAACGGCCGACGAGATCGACACCCTTGCGCAGTCGCTCGCTGGCCCGCAGCACCAGCGGCGCGTCACCCTTGGCATAGGCGTCGGTCTGGGTGTCGTTCGGCATCGACATGGCGTCCTCCTCACGAGCCGTAGGCGCTGCGCATCAGCGAGAGCGCCAGCTCGGGCCAAACCAGCACGCCGATCAGGCCTATCAGCTGCAGCAGCACGAACGGGATGATGCCCTTGTAGATGCTCTCGATCTTCACTTCCTTGGGCGCGATGCCCTTGAGGTAGAACAGCGCGAAGCCGAAGGGCGGTGTCAGGAACGATGTCTGCAGGTTGACCGCCATCAGGATGGCGAACCAGTAGACCACGTCGGCCTTGGCGACGTGATCGCCGAAGTCGAGCGAGCTGATCATCGGCGCGAACACCGGCAGCACGATCAAGGTGATCTCGATCCAGTCGAGGAAGAAGCCGAGGGCGAACACGATCACCATGATCAGGACCAGGAAGCCCCACGAATCCAGCCCCGCCGCCTTGATCAGGTGCTCGACGATGTCGTCGCCGCCGAGCGCGCGATAGACGTAGGCGAAGCAGGTGGCGCTGATGATGATGAAGAACACCATGGCGATGGTGCGCGCCGCGGTCTGGCAGGTCTCGCTCATCATCTTGGTGTTGAGCCGACCGGCGAACAGGGCGAGCAGCATGGCGCCGAAGGCGCCGACCGCGCCAGCCTCGCTGGGCGCGGCAAAGCCGAACAGGATCGAGCACTTGATCAGGCCGATCAGGAACACCGGCGGCAGGAAGGCGCGAAACAGCAGCGGCACCATCTCGCCCTTCGGCACCTTCAGGAGATCGGGCGGCAGCGGCGGCGCGAGCGACGGCTTGAGGGTGGCGAGGACCACGATGAAGAGCAGGTACAGGGCCGACAGGGTGAGCCCCGGTGCCAGCGCCGCCATGAACAGGTTGCCGACCGAGACGCCCAGCAGGTCGGCCATGACGATCAGCATGATGCTGGGCGGTATCAATATGCCGAGTGTCCCCGCAGCGGCGATGGTGCCGCAGGCGAGCGCATGGCTGTAGCCTTGGCGAATCATGGTCGGCAGCGCCAGCGCGGTCATCATCGTCACCGACGCGCCGATGATGCCGGTCATCGCCGCCAGGATGGTGCCCATGATGGTGACGCCGAGCGCCAGCGCGCCGGGCACCCGCTTGAGCAGGACCTGGACGCAGTACAGCAGATCGTTGGCGATGCCGCTGCGCTCCATGACGACGCCCATGAAGATGAAGGTCGGGATGGAGACCAGCACGAGGTTCTCCGCCGCCTGGCCCCATATGCGCGGCACGAAATTGAAGTACTCGATCAGCTTGAAGGTGCCGAGAAAGTACCCCAGCAACCCGAAGGTCAGCGCCACGCCCCCCAGGATGAACGCCACCGGATAGCCGGAGAACAACAATATGGCGAGCGTGATGAACATCACGAGCGGCAGGTAGTCCTGCGCCGTATACAGGAGATCCTGCCGCGCCTCCAACGGCATCGAGGCGATGATCGCGATCGCCGCCGCTATGGCGACCACGATCAGCCCCGGAATCAACAGGCCGACAATGCCGCGGCCATTGCCGCGGGTCTGTTCAGAAACCGCCATGCTGCAAACTCCCCGTTCTCGATCCCGAAGCACGCATCCGGGCTCCGCCGATGCGGCGAAGCCCGGACATCGTCACCCCGCCGCTGGTCTCACTTCTCGGTCAGGTAGCTCGGCTTCATGAACTGGGAATCGCCCCACACCGCATACTTCTTGCGGAAATCGAGGTAATGGTCGGCCACCTTCTTGAACAGCGGATCCTTGGCGGAATCCTCGGCGATCACCTCGAGCCAGGCCTTCTCGTAGGCCGCCAGGTCCTTGTCGCTCCAGCGCTTGATCTTCACGCCGAACTTGCTTTCCATCTCGGCCATGATCCCGAACTGCATGGCCTCGGTCTCGGCGTAGGTGTAGATCACCTGCGCCCTCGCCGCCGTCTCGATCATCGCCTTGAAGGGATCGGGCAGCGCGTCGTACGCCTTGGCGTTCATCAGGAACTCGCTGCACGACGATTGCTGATGCCAGCCGGGGAAGTAGTTGAACTTGGCGATCTGGTGGAAGCCCATCTGCATGTCCATCATGGGCATCGAGAACTCGGTGGCGTCGATCACGCCGCGTTCCAGCGACGGGAAGATGTCGGCCGCCGCGAGCAGCTGCGTCGACACGCCCATCTTCTGCATGACCCGCGCGCCGAGCCCGAAGAAGCGCATCTTGATGCCCTTCATGTCCTCGACACCCTTGATCTCGCGACGGAACCAGCCGGAGGTCTCCGGTCCGATGCAGAAGCAGTCGACGGCCTTCAGCCCGTGCTGGGCGTAGATCTCGTCGCGCAGCTTGTTGCCGCCGCCGAACCACTTCCAGGCGAGGAACTCGCCGATGCTGGGGCCGAACGGCACGGTGGTGAAGAAAGCGAGCGCCGGATACTTGCCAGTGTGATAGCCCGGCGTGGTCCAGCACGACTCGATCGAGCCCTTGCTCACCGCGTCGAAGCATTCGAGTGGCGGCACCAGCGCACCCGGCTCACTGAACTTGATGTCGAACCGGCCGCCGGACATGCGCTTGATGTCCTCGGTGAAGCGCACTCCCGAAGGGCCGAGATGCGGCAGCTGGCTGCCGAACGCACTCTGCATCTTCCAGCGCACGCGCTCCTGCGCCTCCACCGGGAGTGCGACCGCCGCCGCGATCGTCGCGACCGCCGACAGGCATAGCCAACTACGAACGGAACCCAGCATGATTTTATCCTCCCTATTGTGGGAGGCCCGTCCGGTCCGGGGTTCCGTTCCGTCGCAGCGCTAACGCGACTCCGCGCCACAAAGCAACTGAGCGCCCGATCGACGGACCTCGCTTTGCGGGCGCACTCGCCAGGAAAGGGTACGCGGAAATGCCCTTGCGACTTGCGCCTGACGCAAAGCTGACATGCTCGCGGACCCGAGTCAAAGCCGGATAGCGAAAGGGACGTGACTTATCAGGGCCGGAGTTTCGATTGGCGATGGCCTCGAGCACTCGGCCGACAGGACCCGCTCCCTCAGTGCCCCGACGGTTGTGTGTCCGCCCCGCCACCCGGACTTCCCTCGCCGGTGTCGGCTGGGGTGCTTATAGCCGTTGCCGGCGCCGGCAAGCTGTCCGCTGCGGCAGCCTTGCATGCGCGCCGGTCGTCACTCCGGGCTTGTTTCCGGGCCTGCCGCGCCGCCGCGATCTCCTCGATGCTTCTGACCGGATCGGGTCCCTGCCGGCCGAAACGTTGACGATAAAGGAGTTCGATGAACACCGGCAGCGGCGCCTTCCAGGGCTCCTGCCGGTGATTGGCGATCTTGCCGAGCTTCCCGGGATTGAGGCCAAGCTCGCGCGCCATCTGGACCTGGGCATGCGTCAGGCGGAAGCGCTGGCGCGCCTCGATCCAGGGTTGCAACGCCGCTGGTATGAATTGCTTGCTCTTCGCCATGTGAACCGAGCGACTGCTGAAGCGGTTGCCGAGGACATCCGGGACGTTGTCCGAGTGAAACGCGCATCCGGCGCGGCGGCGAGCGTCGCCAGGACCATGGGCAACGAATCGGCGTCGCCGCGCACCGTGCAGTGCCATGCCGCTGGCGCCGTCACCGGCGCCTTCACGATCCGCCGCGGCTTCTTCAAGCACGTTCACCATCCAGGCCAGCGTGGCGTGCCCATGAAATGCGCCGCCATCGGGCGGACACGACGCTGCCAAGCCGGTAGTCTGACCGCACCACGATCATTCATTCAAGGCAGCGCTTCAATGGAATATCGGCTTCTCGGCCGGACCGGCGTCCGGGTCTCCCAGTTGTGCTTCGGCACCATGTCGTTCGGCGGCGATGCCGACGAGGCGACCTCCGCCTCGCTCTACGCCGCCGTACGCGACGCCGGCATCAACTTCTTCGACACCGCCAACGAGTACAACAAGGGCCGGTCGGAGGAGATCCTCGGCCGGCTGGCCAAGGGCCATCGCGACGATCTCGTCATCGCGACGAAGTGCTTCAACCCGACCGGGCCGGACGTCAACGCACGCGGCGCCAACCGCCGCCACGTCATGCGCGCCGTCGAGGATTCGCTGCGCCGCCTGCAGACCGACCGCATCGAGGTGCTGTTCCTGCACCGTTTCGATCCGGTGACGCCGATCGACGAGGCGATGCGCGCGCTCGAGGATCTGGTGCGCTCGGGCAAGGTGTGCTACCCGGCGGTCAGCAACTGGTCAGCGTGGCAGACACAGCGCGCGGTCGACATCCAGGAGCGCCACGACTGGTCGCGCCTGCAGGTCGTCCAGCCGATGTACAACCTGGTGAAGCGCCAGGCCGAGGTCGAGATCCTGCCGATGGCCGAGGCCAACGGCATCGGCGTCATCCCCTACAGCCCGGCCGCCGCCGGCCTGCTGTCGGGCAAGTATCTCGGCCAGGCGTCGGGCCGGCTGAAGACCAACAAGATGTACGAGGCGCGCTACGGCGATTCCTGGATGGCCGAGGTCGCCGAGGCCTATGTCGGCTTCTGCAGGCAGAGCGGCCTGCATCCGGTCAGCACGGCGATCGCCTGGGTCGCCGCCCATCCGGCGATCACCGCGCCGATCGTCGGCGCGCGCAATGTCGACCAGCTGAAGGATTCGCTGGCGGCCGTGAAGATCGACATGACCCCGGCGCTGCGCGCCGAGATCGCCGCCCTGTCGCGCACGCCCGCGCCGGCAACCGACCGCTCGGAGGAGCTGCGGGCGGCGAAGGGCTGAGTGGGCAGCGACGCCTTCATTCTCCTCCCCAGCTTTGCTGGGGAGGTGCCCCGTCATACGGGGCGGAGGGGTCATGAGCCTCAGTCCCGCTGCTCATGACCCCTCCGCCCCCGATTACGGGGGCACCTCCCCAGCTTCGCTAGGGAGGAGAATAACGAACGCTCACATGCGAATGCCCTGCCCGACTACGCGGGAGGCGAATGGAAGGGCGTCTGATACCCGCCGTTGTCGCCGAACGCCTCCTCGCGATAGAGGCCGAGGGCCTGCATCACCGGCAGGTCGTTGAAGGTGAACAGGCAGGCGTCGTCGCGGTCGGACAGGTTGGCGTGCTCGTGCCACGTCCAGGACGGCACGCAGAAGATGTCGCGCTCCTGCCAGTCGAAGCGCCTGCCGTCGATGATCGAGTAGCCGCTTCCCTTGCAGCACTGGTAGATGAAGCTGCCGGTATGGCGGTGGGCCCTGGTCCTCTCGCCGGGGCGCAGCATCTGCATCGCCGCGCCGATGGTCTGCATCACCGGGCCGCCCGACACCGGGTTGATGTAGTTCATCATCACGCCGTCATGGGGCGATCCGTCGGTCACCCTGGCATAGCGGTTCAGCGCCTCGTAGGTCGGCGCCCACTCGTACTTGAGCAGCGGCGAGTAGGGCTTCGACCACGTCCCTGTGGACGGCACGAGCCCCGGGTTGCCGTAGGCGTGGCGCACGTCGTCGACCGGATGACCGACGGCCTGCTGCAGATCGGGATGAACGACGTAGAAGTTCGCCTCGAGGGCATTGACCAGCGGGATGTCGAGGCCGTCCTGCCAGATGCAGGCGGTGCCGGTGGCCTCGACGCCATGCTCGTGCCAGGTGCCATTGGGCGTCAGCACGAAATCGTTGGCGCCCAGCGTCATCTTGTGGCCGTCGACGACGGTGTAAGCGCCCTCGCCTTCCATGATGAAGCGCAGCGCCGACGCCGAATGGGCATGCGAGGAAGCGACCTCGCCGGGGTTCATGACCTGCAGGCCGGAGTACAGCCAGCCCACCGCGGCCGAGACATCGCGCCGACCCGGATTGTTGAGATAGATCACGCGCCGGCCCGCCTTCTCGGCCGTCACCAGGTCGAGCGAGCGCATCACGGGCTCGCGCAGGTCGGCGTAACGCCACAGCACCGGGACCGACCCTGATTTGGGCTGCCACGGCTCGATCTTGTTGGCGACGGTCCACAGCGCGCCGGCTTCGTAGCGTTCGAGGTCGTCGTAGTAGGTGAGCAGCTCGGGCGTGTCGGCGACATTGGCCCGTCCCGCGACGTCCTCGCGATACTCGTCCCGCCGCTTCGGTGCTGTCGGTGCCATGGTTGCCTCCTGCTTGGCGATCGTAGCGCGCCCAATCCCGCTACGTCACGACGGTCGTGCCCCTGAACTCGGCGCGATCCCAGCTGCCGGTGTGCAGGATGTCGTGCAGCGCCGCGACAGCATGCACGATGTCGCCGTAGCTGACATAAAGCGGCGCCACGCCGAAACGCATCGTGTCGGGCGTGCGGAAATCGCCGATGATGCCTTGCGCGGCCAGCGCCCGCATGACCTGCAGGCCCTTTCCATAGCCGAAGGCGACGTGGCTGCCGCGGCGGCTTGCCTCGCGCGGCGACTGGACCGTGACGCCGAACGACGCGCACGAGCGCTCGACCAGGTCGATGAAGAACGCCGTCGCCTCGCGAGACTTGTGATGGAGCTGCGGCAGGTCGACCTCGGCCCACAGCTCGAGGGCGGCGTCGAGGGCGGCGAGGCTCAGGATCTGCGGCGTGCCGCAGACGAAGCGCCGGATCGCCGCTGCCGGCTGGTAGTCGAAGCTGAACTCGAACGGCGTCCTGTGGCCCATCCAGCCCGACAGCGGCTGCCGGGTCCGCTCGATCAGTTCGGGCGACACCCAGCAATAGGCCGGCGCCCCCGGGCCGCCGTTGAGATACTTGTAGGTGCAGCCGATGGCGAAGTCGCACCCCGCCCCCCTGACGTCGACCGGGACGGCGCCGGTCGTATGCGAGAGATCCCACACGGTGAACGCGCCGGCAGCACGGGCGGCGCGGTTGATCGCCGCCATGTCCTCGACCAGGGCCGTGCGATAGTGCACGTGGCTCAGGACGACCGCCGCCACCGACCCGTCGATCGCGTCGGCGAACGAGTCCGTCGACTTCACCGCCCGCAGGGACACTCCCGGCACCATGTCCGAGATGCCTTGGGCGATGTAGTTGTCGGTCGGAAAATTGTCCTCCTGGAGCAGCAGCATGCGGCGCTCCGGCTGGAGGGCAAGCGCCGCGGCGATGCACTTGAACAGGTTGACCGACGTGCTGTCGCCGACCACAACCTCGCCCGCGCCCGCGCCGATCAGCGGCGCGATGCGATCGCCGACGGTCTCGGGCAGGTCGAACCAGCCGGCCCCGCCCCAGCTGCGGATCAGGCCCTGCGACCACTCGCTGCCGAGAACGCGCTCCATCCGCGCCGCGACGGCGCGCGGCATCGAGCCCAGCGAGTTGCCGTCGAGATTGATCGTGCCGGCCTGCAGCACGAAGGCGTCGCGGAATTTGGCGAGGGGGTCGGCGGCGTCGCGCCGCGCCGCCTCGGCGCGCGCGCTCGCGAAGAGGTCGGTGCGCGCCGGGCTCGTCGCAGCCGCGCTCACGTCTGCGGCTCCCCCGCGGCCACGACCTCGCCGCCGGCATCGGCCGACATGTCGTGGCGCAGCTCCCACAGCTCGGGGAAGAAGAGATGGCGCGTGGTGGCCGCCAGGTAGTCCTGGCCGACCATGCCGCCGGTGCCGCGGGTGCGCATGCCGATCTGCCGGCGCACCATCAGGATGTGGCTCTGCCGCCAGGCAGCGACGCGGCGGTCGAGCTCGAAGACGCCCTCGAGGAGCGTGAACAGGTCGAACTGCTTCCAGCGGTCGCGATAGATGTCCTCGGCGCGATGACCGGAACGGGCGATGACCTCGAAGAAGGCGGCCCGCAGGGTGCGCGGCGTGCCGGCTATCATGCCTGGCCACGCCTCCTCCACCCGCCGAGCATAGCCCTCGCCGGCGATCTCGTGCAGGCCGCACAGCACCTCGAGCTTTCGGAACTGGCGCGACTGCAGCCCCGATGCCCCGGTGAGCCTGCCACGGAACTCGAGAAAGTCGGCAGCCGACATCGTCTCCAAGACCGTCCAGTGCGCCTCGGCCAGCCGCAGGATCTCGGCGACCCGCTTCAGGAGCCAGTTGGCCTGCGCCAGCTCACCGGCATCGCAGTGGGCGATGATGCGCTCGAGATCGAACAGGAGCTGCTTGAACCAGATCTCGAGCGAATGGTGCGTGGTGATGAAGACGTGCTCTTCGGGATGGGTGCTGAGCGGCTGCAGGCAGGAGAGCAATCGATCGAGCTGCAGATGGCCGATGTAGCTCAGCTGGTTCTCGCTCAGTTCCTTCGACATCCGACGACTCCCGCCAAAAACCGTTTGCAGCACCAGCCGTGCATCGATATATGATCAAATATAGAAGATAGCAAGTTGGTCAGGGACGGACGTGAGCATGGCCGTGTTTTCCGCCGAACCGCTGGGCGTGACGCCCGTCGACCGCGCCACCATCCATGAACGCGTCTACGAGCAGCTGCGCGACCTGTTGATGGGCGGACATTTCCGGCCCGGGCAGACGTTGACCATCGGCGAGCTGGCCGACGCCTTCGAGACCAGCGCCCAGCCGGTACGCGACGCAATCCGCCAGCTGGTCGCCGAGAAGGCGCTGGTCGGCCGTCCCAACCGCAGCGCTGCCGTGCCCATCATGGATCGCGCCGGCCTGGAGGACGTGCGCCGGGCGCGCGTCGCCGTCGAAGGCCTCGCCGCCGAGCTGGCGGCCGAGCGGGCGACGGCCGAGGAGACCGACGAGCTGGAGCGCATGATCGAGCGCGAGATCGAGGCCGACGCGGTCAATCACGTGGACGGGCTGGTGGCGCAGAACCGCGCCTTCCACGCCCGGCTCTACGCGCTCTCCGGCTCGCGCGTGCTGCCGCCGATCATCGACAGCCTGTGGCTGCAGGTCGGCCCCTACATCCGTCCCAGCGTCGAGCACGGCGAGGTCGCCGGCGGCCGCTCGCTGCACCATGTCGAGGTGATCGACGCCCTGCGTCGCCGCCATCCGGCGGAGGCGCGCGCCGCGATCGAGCGCGACATCGACCGCTTCTTCACGATCGCCTTCGAGGTGGTGAAGAGCATGGAGAAGCGCCCTGTCGAGCTGAGGAGCGTGATGCCGTGAGCCACGACGATTCCTTCGAGCTTTACGATCTCCGCGTCGAGGTGGTGGCGCCGCCCGGCGCCAAGCTGTGGTGCAACGCGACGGTCGGCGACACCTTCGAGCTGCGCGGCGAGGTGCTGCACCTGCCGCCCGGCCAGGGCTTCTCGATCTACGCGCTGGCGGCGATCCTGCCCATGCTCGCGGCCAAGCAGCGCGACACCCATCCCAACGACTGGATGACCACAGACACCGACATCGCCTGTCCCGATCCGAACTGCCCCAGCCGCTTCCGCATCACGCGCATCGGCCGGCGTCGGTTCAGCCACGCCGAGACGACCGCCGTGCCGCTCGACCTGCCGACCGCGAAGAGCGAGCCATGACGATCGAGCGCCGCGAGATCCTGCCCGGCTATTCCATCTCCCGGCTGCTCAAGGGCGGCTGGCATCTGTCGAGCGGGCATGGCGCCGGCGTAGAGCGCGGCCAGGCGATCGATGACATGGCGGCCTTCGTCGAGGCGGGCATCACCACGTTCGATTGCGCCGACCACTATCTTGGCGTCGAGCAGCTGATCGGCGACTTCCGCCGCGCCTATCCCGAGCTCGGCCGCCGCCTGCAGATCCACACCAAGTACGTTCCCGACTGGGATGCGTTGGCGACCCTGAACCCGGCCGACACGGTCAGGATCATCGACCGCTCGCTGATGCGCCTCGGCGTCGACACGCTCGACCTGGTCCAGTTCTTCTGGTGGAACGCCAGGGTTCCCGGCGCCGTGACGACCGCGCTGGTGCTGAAGGACCTCCAGCGCGAAGGCAAGATCCGCCACATCGGCGTCACCAACTTCACCACGCCGCAGCTCGGCGAGATGATCGCGGCCGGCGTGCCGATCGCCGTCAACCAGCTGCAATACTCCCTGGTCGACGACCGGCCGGAGCGCGGCCAGCTCAAGTTCTGCCGCGCTCACGACATCGCCGTCGTCACCTACGGCCATTTGCTGGGCGGGTTCATCTCGGAGGAGTGGCTCGGCAAGCCGGAAGCCGGCGAGCCTTTCGCCAATCGCAGCCTGCGCAAATACAAGCTGATCATCGAGGATTTCGGCGGCTGGGCGTTGTTCCAGGAGCTGCTGGCATCGCTGAAGGCGATCGGCGACCGGCTCGGCGTCGGTCCGGGCGAGGTCGCCCTGCGCTGGACGCTCGACCGGCCGGACATCGCCGGCTGCATCGTCGGCGCCACCTCGACGCGCCATCTGGCGCGCAACCAGAAGGTCTTCGACATCGCGCTCACCGACGCCGACCGCGCGCGGCTGGCCGCGATCTGCGCGCGCCGCGGCGGCCCGCTGGGCGACTGCTACGAGCTCGAGAACGACCGCACCGGCCGGCATGGCAGGATCATGCGGCCCAACCAGAATTCGCTCGAGGACAAGCCATGGCAGGATGCCGGCACGGAAACTGCGACGTGACCATCCTCTTGACGACACGACAGATGCATTTGCCACTCTCTCCGTCATCCCGAGCGAAGCCGCCCTTGGCGGCGCAGTCGAGGGACCTTTCTTGCCACAGCTGCAAGAAGAAAGGTCCCTCCACTTCGCCTCGCTGCGCTCGGCTACGGTCGGGATGACGGAGTTCATTGTGACTCGCGAATAGCCAGCCCATCGCAAAGGTGAAACGGGAAGATCAAGACAAGGGAGACTACGATCATGACCACATTCAAGACGTTACTTCTCGCCGGGATTGCCGGCGCGCTGTTCGCGGGAACGGCCGCGGCCTGCCCGGCCAAAATCGGCGCGGTGCTGTCGATGACCGGCTCCTATGCCACGTTCGGACCGCCGATCAGCAATGCCGCCGCGCTCGCCGTCGAGCAGCTCAATGCCGCGGGCTGGAAGGTCGGCGACTGCAGCAGGCTCGAGTACATCGTGCGCGACGACCAGACCCAGCCGTCGGTCGGCGTCGATGCGGCGCGCCGCTTGGTCGACCTCGATGCGGTGGGCGCCATCGTCGGGCCGATCACGTCGGGCGTCACCGGTCCCGTGCTGACGTCGGTCACGGTCGACAAGGGCGTGCTGGTGATCGTCTCGGCCTCGTCCTCGCCGACCTTCACCGAGATGGCGCGCCAGGGCAAGCTGAAGGGCTTGTTCTACCGTGTCCTGCCGTCCGACGCGCTGCAGGCCGTCGCCGCGGCCAAGATCGCGTGGGACGCCGGCTACCGCAAGATCGCTGTCTTCAACCTGAACAACGACTGGGGCAACAATCTCGGCAAGCAGTTCGCCGCCACCTTCAAGGCGATGGGCGGCGACATCACCGGCACGGTGACCTACAACGCCGAGCAGCCGAGCTACCGCGCCGAGGTCAACAAGGCGCTCGAGGCCAAGCCCGAGGCCGTCTACATCGCGGCCACGCCGATCGACGGCAGCAAGATCCTGCGCGACTGGATCTCGCTCGGCGGGACGCAGAAATTTGTCTTCCCGCTCGGCATGAACGACGCCAAGGTGGTCGAGCAGATCGGCGACCAGTACCTCAAGGATGCGTGGTTCGTCACGCCCGGCGCGCCGCAGCCCAACAGCCGCAGCGTGTTCTACGAGAACTACGAGAAGCGCTACAATCTCGATCCCGGCAAGGGTCCCGGCCCGGGCCGCGACTCGGGCTACGACGCTGCCGCCCTGATCGGCTTGGCCATGATGGCGGCCAAGGATTACAAGGACGGCAAGGCGATCGCCGCCGCGATCGGCAAGGTCACCGACCCCGCCGGCACGCCGATCATGGCAACGGTCGACGACTACAAGAAGGCCGTGCAGCTACTGGGCGAAGGCAAGACGATCCGCTACGTCGGCGCGACCGGCCCGATGACCTACGACCAGTACGGCGACGTCTCGACGCCCTTCGTCGGCTGGCAGCTCGAGAACAAGACCTTCGTGCAGAAGAAGAACGTGCCGGCGCAGGACGTCGCCGACATCAAGGCCAAGACGGGGACGTGAGAGCCGACGCCATCTTCACTTGCCTCCCCCGTAATCGGGGGAGGTGCCCCCGCATGGGGGCGGAGGGGGAAAGCCTCAATCGAGGCCGATCTGATTCCGACGTTGGAATCGGGCCAATCTCGACTGTGGCCTTCCCCCTCCCGCCCTTCGGGCCACCTCCCCCGTAAGACGGGGGAGGGAAGCAAACGCCATGCTGACCCTGCGCGGCGCCTCCAAGCATTTCGGCGGGGTGAAGGCCGTCGACGACGTGAGCTTCACGCTGGCGCGCGGTACCATCACCGGCCTGATCGGCCCCAACGGCGCCGGCAAGACCACGCTGTTCAACATCGTCGCCGGCGCGCTCAGGCCGAGCGGCGGCCGGATCGAGCTCGGCGCGCGGCGCATCGACGGGCTGCCGCCGCACCTGATCTACCGGCAGGGAATCGCCCGCACCTTCCAGATTCCCCGGCCGTTCGGCGCCATGTCGGTGCTCGAGAACGCCATGCTGGCGCCGCTCGGCCAGACCGGCGAGTCGTTCTGGAACACGCTTTTCCGACCTCGCCGGGTGCGCGCCGAGGAACGTGCCAATCGCGACAAGGCGCGCGAGATTCTCGCCTTTCTCGATCTCGTCCATCTCGCCGACGAGCCGGCGCGAAATCTCTCCGGCGGGCAGCTCAAGCTCCTCGAGCTGGCGCGCGCGCTGATGTCCGACCCGACCCTGATCCTGCTCGACGAGCCCGGCGCCGGCGTGAACCCGACGCTGCTCGGCCAGATCATGGAGCGCATCGCCGAGCTCAATGCACGCGGCATCACCTTCCTGATCATCGAGCACAACATGGACCTCGTCATGAGGTTGTGCCGTCCGCTGGTCGTGATGGCCGGCGGCAGGCTGCTGATGGAGGGCGACCCCGAGGCGGTGCGCAACGATCCGCGGGTGCTCGATGCCTACCTCGGAGGCACGGCGTGAGCGGTGCCACGCCGCGGCCCGCCGCCGTGCCCCATCTCGCCGTCACCGACCTCGTGGCCGGCTACGTGCCCGACGTACCGATCCTGCGCGGCGCCTCGCTGCGCGTCGACGACGGCGAGATCATCGCCGTGCTGGGACCGAACGGCGCCGGCAAGTCGACCCTGGTCAAGGCGGTGGCCGGACTGGTGCCGGCGCGCAGCGGCGACATCCAGGTGCGCGGCGCGAGCATCCTGGGCCTCGCCACGCACAAGCTGGTCGGCACCGGCGTGGCCTACGTCCCGCAGGTCGGCAACGTGTTCACGCGGCTCTCGGTCGAGGAAAATCTCGAGCTGGGCGGCCTCGGAGGCAGCGCCGCCAAGACGCGCCAGCGCATCGCGGAGATGTACACGCTGTTCCCCGACCTGGCGCGCTTTCGTCGCCTGGCGGCGGGGCGCCTGTCGGGCGGGCAGCGCCAGATGGTCGCCGTCGCCCGCGCCCTGATGGCCGAGCCGCATCTCCTCATGCTCGACGAGCCGTCGGCCGGCCTCAGCCCCAGGATGGTCGAGCTGGTGTTCCACAAGCTTCTGGAGATCCGCGCCGCCCGCGTCAGTATCCTGCTGGTCGAGCAGAACGCCAGGGCGGCGCTGGCGATCTGTGATCGCGGCTACGTGCTCGCCGAAGGGCGCGAGCGCTTCGAAGGCAGCGGCCGCGACCTGCTCGCGAGCCCCGAGGTCGGCGCGCTCTATCTCGGATCGACGACGAGGCTGGCGTCGTGATCCAGGTGCTGGCCGACGGAGTCGTGGCCGCCTCGTTCATCGTGCTGGGCGTGGTCGGCCTCAGCATGATCTACAACATCCTGAACTTCCCGAGCTTCGCGCAGGGCGATCACATCGCGACCGGCGCCTACATCGCGCTCGGCATCGTGGCGCTCGCCGGCACCGCCGGCTCGATCGCCGGATTGAGCTTCGGCTGGCCACTGATCGGCGCGCTTTTCTGCGCCACCCTGCTCAATGGCTTGCTGGCGCTGCTGATCGACCGCTCGATCTATCGACAATTGCGCCTGAGGAACGCCTCGCGCATCAGCCTGATCATGGCCTCGTTCGGCGTGGCGCTGATGCTGCGCAACCTGATCGTGCTGTTCGCCGGCCACGATCCGCAGTACTACGCCTTCGCGATCCAGCCGGCGCTCGGCATCGGCGGCGCCCGCATCACGCCGAACGACCTCCTGGCGGTCATCGTGACGGCGGTGATGGTGGTCGCCCTGCATCTGTTCCTGTCGCGCACGACGCTCGGCAAGTCGATGCGGGCGGTGTCGGAGAACCCGTCGCTGGCGCGCGTCAACGGCATCGACGTCGATCGCGTGATCCGCTGGACCTGGCTGATCGGCGCCGGTCTGGCGGCGATCGCCGGCGTGCTGCTCGGCCTCTCGGTCCAGGTGAACCCCTCGATGGGCTTCGAGCTGCTGCTGCCGATGTTCGCGGCGATGATCGTGGGCGGCGTCACCAGCGTCTATGGCGCGGTGCTGGGCGCCCTGCTGATCGGCATCGCCGAGGCGGTCACGGTTCAGTACATCGCGCCGGAGTACCGCCAGGCCGTCGCCTTCCTGGTCGTCATCCTCGTGCTGCTCGTGCGGCCGCAGGGCATCCTCGGGGAGAAGGCCTGATGGATATCCTGTCCTATCTGGTCTTCTTCTCCGTCGTCTCGGGCATCTACGCCATCGCCACCCTGGGCCTCAACCTGCAATGGGGCTTCACGGGCATCATGAATGTCGGCGTCGTCGGCTTCTTCGGGGTCGGCGCCTACGCCGCGGCGTTCCTGACCGGACCGGCCTACGCCGACGCGTTCGGCGGATTCGGACTTTCGCCGCTGGCGGGCTATCTCGGCGCCATGATCGCGTCGGGGCTGGTCGCGCTGGTGGTCGGCCTGCTGACCATCCGGTTGCGCCACGATTTCCTCGCGATAGGCACCTTCGGCGCCGCGGTCTGCATCCAGCTGCTGGCGATGAACCTGAAGCCGATCACGCGCGGCTTCGACGGCCTGCACAGCCTGCCGCGGCCGTTCGCCGGCCTGGCGGCGACACCCGTCGCCGCCAACGCCTGTTTCCTGGCGATGGTGGTCGCCATCATCGCAGCCGTCGTGTGGGCGCTCGAGCGCATGGTGCGCTCGCCGTGGGGCCGCGTGCTGCGCGCCATCCGCGAGGACGAGGAGGCGAGCGCGGCGCTCGGCAAGAACGCCTTCGCCTTCCGCCTGCAGACCTTCGTCATGGGCTCCATGCTGATGGGCCTCGCCGGCGCCCTCTATGCCAGCTTCACCGGCTTCGTCAGCCCGCAGGACCTGCTGCCCATTCTCACCTTCCAAGTCTACGTGATGCTGATCGTCGGCGGCAGCGGCAACAACTATGGCGCCGTGCTGGGCGCGGTGCTGATCTGGGCGCTGTGGACGATGACCGAGACCTTCCTCGGCGCCGTCCTGCCGGCCGGGCTCAAGCAGCAGGTGTCGGCGCTGCGCGTCGTCCTGGTCGGCCTGATCCTGGTGCTGATGCTGCTCTACCGGCCGCAGGGCCTGCTGCCCGAGCGCGCGAACGTCTCGCGCGAGGCGCGGCTGCAAGGATGACACAGAGTTGTTCTTGATCATGCAACAGAAGATGAAAGGTCCCTCGCTTACGGCGCTTGCTGCGCAAGCGCCTTTCTCGGGATGACATCACCTTTGAGGCAACACCCCCGGTGTCATCCCGAAGCGCAGCGAGGGACCTTTCCCTTCTCGAACGAAAGATCGATCGCTACGTCGCCGAGAACTGCAGAAAACCACAGGAGTGCCCGCCATGCTGATCGACATCTCGCCGGTGCTCGAGCCGCGCCTGCCCGGCTGGCCGGGCGACACGCCGTTCACGATCGCGCGCGTGGCCACGATCGGCCCCGGCTGCCCGGTCAATGTCTCGAGCATCGTCACCTCGAGCCAGATCGGCTCGCACGCCGATGCGCCGCTGCATTACAAGCAGGACGGGGCCGGCATCGCCGATCTGCCGCTCGAGCCGTTCATCGGCCGCTGCCTCGTCGTCGATGCGCGCCGCGCCGCGGGGCGCACCATCCGCGAAGCCGACGTGGTGCCGGCCTTGCCGGAGAGGATCGAGCGCATCCTCATCCGTCAGTACGAGCGCTATCCCACTGAATGGGATGCCGATCTCAAGGGACTGGACCCCGCGTTCGTCACCTCGCTCGCGCGCCGCGGCGTGCGGCTCATCGGCGTCGACGCCGCCTCGGTCGATCCCGCCGATTCGAAGACGCTCGATGCCCATCACGAGATCGACCGCCACGACATCCGCATCGTCGAAGGCCTGGTCCTCGACCGCGTCGCGCCGGGCGAGTACGAGCTGATCGCGCTCCCCATCAAGATCGCCCACAGCGACGGCGCGCCGCTGAGGGCGGTGCTGCGGCCGCTCGAGTAGCGACTTATCGCTGCTGGGAGCGCGCCACTCATATGCGCTGACTTTTCGGTTTTCCTCCCCAGCTTCGCTGGGGAGGTGTCCGCGTCATCGCGGACGGAGGGGTCATGAGCCCGAGACTCGTGGCTCATGACCCCTCTGTCGCCGTAAGACGGCGACACCTCCCCAGCGAAGCTGGGGAGGAGAACCGAAAAGTCAGCGCATATGAGCACGCCGCTCCCGTGGCGCTCATGCTCTTCCTCCGATCCGCAATCGGTGTATCCGCCATCCCCATGAGCGCCACTTTGGCGGAGTTTACTCCGCCACCAGTGGCGCGCTCCCAGCGATGATCCCATCCCGAGCGACGGTTTTGACCCGATCGGAACCCTCCGATACGACTGTGGCGAACACCATCGCAGTGAGAGCGGTAAGCAGTTCGATCCTGAGAGGAAACAGCAATGACGGGTTTCAACGGGCTCGGCCTGCATCTCGGCAATCTGTCGCGTCTGTCCGACGCCAGGACGCGCTCGATCAGCCCGGAGAACTTCACCGGCGCGCCGGGCCAGGGCGGCAGGGCGACCGAGGGCACGGGCGCTTCGCCGGCGCGCTCGCTCGGCCAGGGCTGGAAGATCTCGCCGTCGATCGACGTGGCGCCCGGCGCGACCGCGGTGCTGGCCGACATCGAGGGGCCAGGCGCACTGCAGCACATCTGGGCCACTATCCGCGGCGGCCGCTGGCGCTTCCTCATCCTGCGCATCTACTGGGACAACGCGGCCAACCCGTCGGTCGAATGCCCGGTCGGCGATTTCTTCGCCAACGGCTGGGAGCGCTACGCGGCCGTCAACTCGCTGGCGGTCTGCGTCAATCCCGGGCGCGCCTTCAACTGCTACTGGGAGATGCCGTTCCGCAAGCACTGCCGCGTCACGCTGACCAATCTCGACGAGGTCGAGACGCGCCTCTACTACCAGATCGACTACACGCTGACCGACGTGCCGGCCGATTCCGCCTATTTCCACGCGAGCTTCCGGCGCTCCAACCCGCTGGCCTACAAGGCCGACCACACCATCATCGACGGCATCGCCGGCAAGGGCCACTACGTCGGCACCTACATGGCATGGGGCAGCAACAACACCGGCTGGTGGGGCGAAGGCGAGATCAAGTTCTTCCTCGACGACGATGGGGAGTTCCCGACCATCTGCGGCACCGGGACCGAGGACTATTTCTGCGGCGCCTACAACTTCGACGTCGGCATCTGCGAGCCGGACAAGCCGCACGCCTACAGCGAGTTCAGCACCGCCTATGCCGGCCTGTGCCAGGTCATTCGGCCGGACGGCGTCTACCGTTCGCAGCAGCGCTTCGGCATGTACCGCTGGCACATCATGGATCCGGTGCGCTTCGACAAGCAGCTTCGCGTCACCATCCAGGCGCTGGGCTGGCGGCCGGACAGGGAGCGCCGCTACCTGCCACTGCAGGACGATATCGCCTCGGTGGCCTTCTGGTACCAGGCGCCGCCGCACGCGCCCTTGAAGCCGTTGCCCGACCGCGACTTCCTCGAGGTGATCTGATCCGGAGGCCGCTTCATACCTCACCCTGAGCCGCCAGCGCCCTTGGCGCTGCCCTCGGACCGTGAACGTGTTCATGGAGAGAGCCCGTGACTTGTTCGATAGTCGTTCTTTGGCGATTGGCGAGGTCGCTGCCGCGAACCTTTCTGTCGTCCTGAGCAAGGCGCGATTTACCGCGCCATAAACGAAGGACCTCATCGCCGCTTGGTAAGCGCGTACTTTGGAACTTCTGGCGTCGAGATCCTTCGCTTGCGGCGCTTGCTTCGCAAGCGCCTTTGCTCAGATTCTATGTAGCGACGAGAGGCCGAGAGGTAGGTTTGGAAGTGTTCAAGAACCGAACCTACGGAGGAAGTTATGACTTCACATCTCTTCGACACCCC